>Ga0129336_10000209_pt1 | contig 32248 bp, 43 predicted proteins | sample CPB6_02_DNA_FD_96878 | JGI IMG/M metagenome (GOLD analysis project Ga0129336, IMG submission 96878) | Freshwater to marine salinity gradient microbial communities from Chesapeake Bay, USA - CPBay_Sum_0.6_0.2_DNA | ecosystem: Environmental > Aquatic > Marine > Coastal | place: USA: Chesapeake...
CCTACCGCAGACAGGGTGCCCCGTTTTCTCTTTGCGGGGGCTACTTTTCCCAAGCCACATCGACACATAACCGCAGGTCAGAGCCTTGTTCTAGGCTTGAGCCTTGGCCTTGGCTCTGGCTCGTCTGTTCTTGTAGGCTTGAACTCGACTCACGCAGGCCTTGCAGACCGTCTTCCGTTCTCCCGGTCGATAGCAAGTGAGCGAGAACATACCGGCTTCCTTGACCTCTCGGCAACTGGTGCAGGCTCTTGGTCGATCCGTGAGCCGGTTGCTGATGCAGGTCTTGCAGGTCCACTGTCGGCGCGATCCCTTGGGGCCGAGGTCGAACTCGGTGTTCGGCTTGACCTGCTGGCACTCGATGCAACTCTTGCGTGCTCGTGGCTTGCGAATGGTCGCCCAGTATTTTCTCTCACAGGGTAGGCACGCACCGACCGTCAGGGTCTTGGCCTCATCCTTGAATCGGAACTCTGTGCCCCTTCGTCGCTTTCCACACTTGGTGCAGGAGAGCTTCCGCTTCTCGAGCGGCCTCTCGACGCACGTCTTGCAGATGCGGATTCTACGGCCGGTCCCAGCATCTCTGAAGTAGGAACCGGGACGGTGCTTCTTGCACTCTCGGCAGGCGAAGCCCTTTCGGTTGTCTTCACACTTGCGGCAGAACATCAGGAACCTTCCAGGCTTCCCGCTTGCTCTGATCTGCTGCCTCCAGTGGGCATAGTGAAGTGGAACTGCTTTCTGGCATCCGGGGCAGACCCTTGTTGGGTGGTCGGCTGGAAGCTTCAGTTGCTGTGCAGCGCCCTCAAGTGTCGGCACTCCCCACTTGATCGTGATGCCTCTGGTCGCCCAGTATGCCACCGCCCGGTCTGCTTCTTCTTGCGTCTCGAATGCGCTGCGGTGCAGCTCGAGGATTCTCTCCTTCATCATTCCTCCATTGGGATTGGGTTCATCAGGGCGGGGTGTCGCAACTTCGCCAAGGCCGTGGCCTCGATCCGTCGCATTGCCTCACCGGTCACGCCGTGGCGCTCTCCCAGTTGGGCAAGGGTCAGTCGCTCACGTTCGTCAATCCCGAATCGAATCATGATGACCTCCCTCTCAATCTCAGTCAGCTCGAGGATCGCCTTGCGGACTGCCTCAATGAGGCTGGCCTTCTCGACTAGCCCGGCTGGGTCTGCATCCTCGTCGATGATGGTATCTGCAAGAGTGCGCGTCTCCCCTCCCGTGGCACTCGCCCTGTCCCCATACTCTTGGTCAAGGCTCTGCTCGACAGAGGGCAGGTTGTCGAAGGTCGGGTCATTGCCCACGACCTCGGCTCGTTCCTCCGGGGTCAGGGTTCGGCCTAGTTCGCTCTCCAAGAGGCTGATGCGCTTTCTGACCATTCCGGCCTTGTATGCAACGCCTTGGGGAATCCTGATGGTTCGCTGCGCGTCGGCAGCGCGAGTCAGACCGCTTGTGATCCATCTCTCAGCCCACGGGAAGAGTTGCCCCTTCTCTGAGCGCCATCTGTGAACTGCCTGAGTGAGGGCAAGGCTGCCAGCCGAGACAATCTCGTCCCAATCAAGCACTCTGGTGAAGTTCTTGCCGATGCTGACGACAAGCCTCATGTGGCGCAGGATGAGTTCCTCGCGTATGCGAGAGACTGTCGCATCGTCACCGTCTTCAAGAGCAAGCCTGAGCTGCTCACCGAGTTCGGCTTCGCGTTCTGGTGTGAGAGGTTCGTGTTCCTTGCGACCGAACCTGCTTGATAGCCTTGCGATCTCACTCATCAGAATGGGTTCTCCATCGGTCGCTCGTCGCAGTGGATGTCGCCGTAGTCTGCCTTGTAGTCGGCAAGCCGGGCGAGATTCTCGTTGCGGCCTTCCTTCTCAACTCTGACCCAGTTGTTCTTGGTCAGGAACTCCATTGCCTTGACCAAGGTGTCGGCTCTCCAGCCTTGACCACCGTTGGCCTTGCGGACCTCATTGAGGGTGTCCTTGATTTCGCTCTTCGCCATCGGACGCCCGACCTCGCTGAGCAACTTGCTGACCTTCTCGGCTGCAATCAAGTCCCAGCGCTTCTCGGCTTGCTGTTGCGCTACCTCGTCAGGGCTGAGCAGTTCGAGCTTCGTGATCTCGATGCCGTTGCTGTTGTCGGGTGTAGAGACAAGCACACCGGCGAGACGCTTGTTGTTGCGCTGCACGATTTTGACCCTACCCGGCCGGTCCTTCGAGACGTAGAGTTCGACCCTACCAGGACTCCAACTGCTGCCAGCAACGACGACCGAGGCTTGAATCGCGACACCACTGACAGATGCCAACTTCGCGCCAGAGCCTCGAGGCCCTCGATTCTGGAATGATGTCGTGCCGTTCGATCCTGCGCTCTTGGCTATGTGGTCAACGACAAGAACTCCCGCTCCGGCATTGACGATAGGCCAGACATTGCCTGAGAGGAACATGTTCACATCTCGTGCCTTGTCTTCTTCGAGGGGTGGGTTGTGTGAGGCCATAGCAGCAGCGAATCCGTCAAGAACGACGAAGCCAACCTTCTGGGATCGCACGATACGTAGAATCTGAGCACGAGCCTTGGCATTGAGACCGTTGGTCTCTGCTCGGTAGTAGAAGAGACGCTTGCCGCGATCTCTGCTGCCATCTGACTTGAGTGGACCATCGAGCCACTGCTTCAGGGTGTCCTTGCTGACACCAGCACCCAGAGCGATTGCGTAGATGCGCTCAGCACAGGTGATTCCGTCTGACTCTTCGCAGTCAATGTAGACAACCGGCTTGCCGTCCATCATCTGCTGGACGCAGGTGTATTTCGCTGTCCACGACTTCATCGATTCAGGAGCGCCCATGATGATGTTGAGCCGGTTGGGGTAGACCAGACAGTTGCCTTCGTTGGTCTTCAGCATTGCTGGCTCGAGGCGGCGGTGCGTTCCTGCGATGATTGAGTCGACAATCGGACCGAGGTCGGTCCAGCCGTCATCGTCAGATGTTTCGCTGAGTTCTGTGAGTTGAGCAATCTCGACGATAGGGTCACCGCCCTGTTCGATGGTTGCTGCTGCAGCTCGTGCCGCGATTGCTTGGTCGCGTCGACGTGCTAGATCGCGAACTGTCTTGGCTGCTTCGACTGCCTCATCTTGGTTGCCAGCATACCCGGCAAGCCACGAGATGGCTTGGTCTCCTCCGACCTCAGTCAGTTCCTGAGATGCGCGAAGCTCCTCAACGACATCGATCGCCGTCACCGGTCCGCGAGTTGCTACTCGAGCGATTGCGCTGAAGATGGCACCCATCTTGGGGTTGACGAAGTCTCCCGGCGCCACCTTGTCGATGACGAGATCGATGACCTTCGGGTCAGATAGGCAGGCAGAGAGCAATCTCTTCTCTGCTGGTGCGTTCGATAGATTGCTCATGGTTTCTCCTCAGGGGCGGTCTGAATGGGTCCAAGCGGGTGAAGATAGACAGTCACGACGTTCTGGCTGTCCACGATCAAGTTCGGCTCGAGAACCTCGACGAACTCGGGTGTGTCATCAGGTGCCATACCTGCGCGAATCAAGCCGTCGATGATGGTCTTGACGACCGTGCCAACATAGTTGTGTGGGTCTCTTCGAGCTTTTCGCGAGAATGGTATGAACACCCTGACGCCGATGCGCTGACCGGCGAGAAGTTGCTTGTCATCTGCGTGCTTGTAGCCGACCTGAGCCAAGATGCCCCAATCCTTCAGACGGCGATGACGAGCGGCCCAGTGTAGTCTTCGACTTTCGTTCTCACTCAGAGGGCGGTTCGGTGCGGGGAACGTGAAGAAGACCATCAGGTTGGCCTCACTTCTGCAGCTCGAATCCACGCGTCAAGGCCCCACACCTCGATTGGGTGCAGGTTGCACTTGACCGCGAATCGGTCTGCTGTTGAATAGTTCAAGCCCTCGACCTTCAGCCGGTTGAGGACGGTGTGTCGCGCTCCGACTGCTGTGCGGAACTCGCGCCATGGCTTTCCGTATGCTTCGACGAGTGGTTGTAGTGGTAGGCTCATTTCAGCCCCTCATGTAGAACACGGCGTTCTGAAGGGTCTTGATCTGATTCTCTGCCTCAGCAAGGCGATCAGCCAGTCTCTGCCTTTCGTCGACTAGCCACTGCAAGAGGTCGCTTTCTTCATCTTCGAAGTTGCCATACTCTGTGCGGTGATTGATGATGGTCTGGATGCGAGCCACCTTGCGGCGGACGATTTCTTCGTATGAGAACTCTTCGGTCATGCTGCACTCCCCTCAATGGCTTTCTGAAGCCGATCAATGAGGTTGTTAGCCTGTGCCTGCGTCAAGTCCTTGGTCGAGATGACTCCGTAGGATTGCAGCAACTTGGCGTGATAGACCTCGTCATCGACAAGGTTCGGCAGCGATTGACGCATGATCTGAATGCGCTGGACTTGCTTGGGTGTGGCTCGACGCGGTTGTTCCTCGTCGCCTGATTGCCAGCCAAGTTCTTCGTCACTTGATGCTGCCTCTGCCGGTTTCGGTGTAGCGACCGGCGCTGGTGCTTCAGCTCGTTCTGGTTTCGCTTGTTGTCGGGACTTGGCGACACGAACCTCGTCGGCGCTTGCGATGCCCTTCTTGGTGTCTGCGGCAAGGGCGGCTACGATAGCGCGTCCCCACGCAGAGGTCTCTGCGACCATTGCTTCTGAGTCTCTTGTGAATGGTGTCTTCCCTGGGAATGGTTCCCATGCGACTCCTATGCCGGGTGCGGCGTCGTGAGGATCGCGGTAGGCGCAGGCAACATACTGCAGGTATGTCTTGCCTTCGATAGTGACGATTTCGACCGGACGGTCTGGGTTGTAGGGGCGAAGTGATCCCTCGGGATAGCGTGTGCGGAACTCGACGATGCGAGTTGCCACATCGATGTAGCCCTCTCCCCAGCTCGATGACTGGGCAGGGCGGTTTGCGTTGTATGAGGACATGCCATAGAAGGTGTCTGGTCCCCCTCAGTTGGCACACGCCCGGCGCAGTTCTGCCTCGACCCGGCGGGCTTCCTTGACCCAAGACCAGATGACCGAGGGGCGCCACGTGCCCAGTTCTCGTGCTACTCCACGCAGGCCCCAGCCTGAAGAGCGAGCCATGATGACCCGGTTGAGTATCTCGTCGTGCCAGTGTTGTTCGAGTTGTAGTAGGAACTCAAGGTGCATCAGATCGTCTGGGCTGAGCCGGTGTCTGGCGGCTGCGTCCTCTGGGTGGCTCCCGAGGGTGATGTCTATCAGGAAGGGCCGAATCATCTGAGGGGTGGCTTCTCCGGCCCAAGGGCCTTCTGCCCGGATGACCTGTTCGGCTAGACCGGTCTCGGCTAGGTGCGGCTGACCGCAGATGATGGCGGCATCCCTAGGCTCGGCCTTGTCCAGCTCGATGAGGATTGCGTTGACCACTCGGATTGGGTAGCGGACGGCATTGGGTGCCATGCTTGCTGGCAGCGCCTGACATTCTTCGAGTGCTTCAAGAAGGTTGAAGAGGCCGTCATCACTGATTGGGAATGAGCCTGCATACTGAGTCAAGACGCTGGCGATTGGTATGTTGAACATCACTCACTCGCCCACTCTGCCCGTTCGTTGGGGTTCATTCCTCCCCAGATGCCGATTCGCAGGTTCTCTGACCTCTCGTGGCTGATTGCATACTCGAGGCATTCCAGGCGGACTGGACAAGAGCCACAGAGGGCTTCTGCTGTGTCCTTCTCGGCTTGTGTGCGCCGGTTGAAGAACGTGGCAATGCCCTGACCTCGGCACGCGGCCTCTTCCTTCCATCCCATACCCAGAGCAGTGCCCCGGATTGGGGACTAGGCTCGCTTGACCTTGGCTTCGATGGCCTTGATGCGTGCCTCTAGCTCGGCTTGAGTCTTTCTGACCGCTGCGATCTCGGCGATGATTGAGTCTGCCACGACCTTCTCTGCACTCTTGCGTGCTGGGGGCGTTGGCTTCTTCTCGATTGGCTTGACGCCGAAGGCTGAACCGTCTGTGTCCCCGAGCGGCGTGAAGCTCACATGTATGTGCGACGTGTGCGGGTTCGATCCGAGATACGGCCTCCACGCCCACTTGAGCAGTGGTGAGGCGATTCTCTTGTTGTGGATGACGTAGGCGATGCGCTTCTCTCCACCCTTGGCGAGCAGCCTGAGGGACTCTGAGAGTTCGGCGCTGTCGATACCCTTGCCGAGGTCTGAGTCTATGTCTAGGGCACGCACGATCCCGGTCTTCTTGTCGGGGTTGTGGTCGCTCTTGGTCTTCTGGTGCCTCTGGTCCCCAATCCAGCCATCGCTAGCCTTGTCTCTCTTGGGGTAGAACTTGTTGATCTGGGTGCGCAACTTCACACCGGCGGCGCATAGCCTAGGCGCGGTCTTGGTCATCTTTTCTCTCCTCCTGCTTTCGTCTCGCTCTTGAGTAGTGGCGCTTGCTGGGGACGGCACCCGAAGCAGCGCTCCTACGCAACTCAAGAAGCCGACGAAGCTCCTCAGCGCTCTTCTTCCGCCCACGGATCACTGTCGGACTCCTCTTGCTGCTGGTGCCACGCTCTGTGGGCTTGAATGTCCTCCTCGACTCGGCGGACGCTATGGCTGACCGTGCTCATAGACTGAGCCATCTCGTCGATGACTTCGATGAGACGCTTCTGGCTGCCTTGCCGGTGGTTGACGGCGTTGTTCACCGCATCAAGCGGCTTGCTGAGCTTGGCGGCTTTTCTCCACGCAGCAGCAGCCATGATGGTCGGTGGTGTCGCTCCTATCAGGGCGATCAGAATCTCGGTCAGGTGCTCGGTCATACGAATGTCAACTCCATCTGCCATGTTCTTGCTGGGCTTGTGTCTTGGTATTGTGACCATCTCCAAGTTGTGCCTGATGTTCTGACTGGCATCGATGTCTGAGCAGCAGCGCCGAGTTGCGCATTTGTGAATGGACTCTGCCAGATCAGCGCATTCGTTGTGCCGTTGAATGTCCAGACTTGGCTGTTGTATGCGGGGGTGAAGAACTCGTTGCAGAAGATGGCGAAGACAGTGGGACTGATTGCCTTTACCCATTGTGCGCTGGGTCTAGTGGCTGTAGAGATGCCTGTGTTCACGCTGCTTGATGAACCGTTGCTTGGGTCGTATGAACTGATCCAGAAGCTCCCAGACACGATGCTGACGTTGTGGACTCTTCCATCTGGTCCGACGTGCCAGTTTCTATCGATAGCGTTTGTTGTGGTTCCTGTGCTGGTGAAGTTGGATGTGTCTGAGGATGACTTGCGCCAGATTGTGAAGGGGCTGGTCACTCCGGGTCTCAGCACGAGCCAGCCGTTGTCTGCTGTCAGGAATGCTTGTGTGGCAGTGTTAGGGATGCCGGTGCCGAGAGACCCTAGCGCGACTGGTGCTGCATCTCCGGGACCGAACTTGAAGAATGGACCGCCGGTGTTGCTGTGAGCGAAGCTCCAGAAGATGCCGGTTGAATGATCGAAGACATGGCGGTGTCCGGTGCTTGTGGTTGTGAACATCGTTGTCCAGACACCGGTTGACGGGTTTCTCCACAGGGCAGTCGAGCTTCCGTTGGTTGTGATGAGTTTGCCGTCTGAGAGTAGGTAGTAGCGCAAGGCTCCGACTGATCCTGAGAGTTGGTATGAGTTGGTCGTTCCGCGATTGAGCGCGTTTGTCACACCAGCAGATGAGGTGGCAGGTCCGACTATCAGGTCGGTGCCGAATCCCAGAAGGCCTGCCATGTCGTTGACTTGCTCGACGCTTGAGTTGTTTCCGCCGCCGTTGATTGGGTAGGTGAAGCCTGTGTCAGATCGGAATGGGAAGTCTGGTGGAATCACTCCACTCGGGTTCTGAACCGGCACGATGGTTCCAGCTCGTTCTGTGATACCGAGAGCCACGAAGATGTCTGGTGTGGCTGGGTTGTTGTCGTGGTCTACTGTAGCGATCAGGACTTCATCATCTGTGAAGAGATACTGACCGGTGGCGTTGGTGAATGTGATTGGGTCGATTGGGTCGATTGCGGGTGCATCGGCTGTTCCTGTTCCGGTCGCTGGGTCGTATGTGAGAATGATGGCGTCCTCAAGTGTTCCACCACCAGCAAGGACTCCGACGCCGTTGAGGTCAACTGAAGCCGCTGTTGCGTCTGCTGCACCGCTGGCTGTCTTGGCCTCTTGACGAGCGATGAGACGACGTAGGCGCTCTTCGAGCGCTGCCTTCGCATTGCCAAGTTCTGGAATGATTCGGACTGCGCCGACCTCTTGCTCAGACATGGTCACGGCACGCACTCTGAAGTTCTCGCGATTGCCGTCTTCGTCCGCTACCACCACCCAGTCGCCGATCTCGAAGTCGATGTATGGCTGAGGCCCGGCTTCTGCCAGCTCAAGTGTTGCACCGACGGTTGTGGTCTCGAGGTTGTCAAGAGTTCGTGCGATTGACTTGTCGGCGGTGAGGCTGTCTTGGATGTTGGTCAGCGAGAGGAATGACTCCTGACGACCGTTGGCAGCGATGCTACCGGCTCGCTCGTCATCTCGTATGATGCTGTCTGATGAGTAGACTGCGAGAAGGTAGTTGCGAATCGGTCCCTCTTCGGTTCGCTCGTAGTTGACAACGGATTCGCCAACTCGCAAGACCAGTGGGTTGTTGCCGGTGGTGCGATCTGTGCCTCTCTCGAGGTAGTAGTTGACCGTCATGTCTGGCTTGACCCAGACATCGACCGCAAGTTCCTGATGTCGTCCTGCAATCTCATTGAGGTTGGTTCCTAGCTTCTCCTCGATGGTGACCGTGTGCTCGCTGGTGAAGGCGGCGCCGTCGCTGTCTGTGGTGTTGTTGAATGTAATGCTGAGGCCGTCGAGGGCGTTTCTAGCCACTGCCTCGTCGAAGAGTTCCTTCATGATGTAGCCGACCGTCTTGCTTGTGTAGGAACGGTCTGAGATGTCTACGATTGCGCCCTCAAGAAGTGCTCGGACGCCACGACCGCTGATTCGGACGATGTCTGACTGGTCGGTGTGGACTCGGCGAATCTGCTCGATGACTCCGGCGAAGACGTAGTCTTCAGAGGATTCCCCGTAGGAGAACTTGACGATGCGCCCTATCTCAACGCTGGCTGATTCCTCGAGAGGGATGCTCAGGCTGAATGAGCCATCTCCACGCAACTCATCGACGAACTGCTTGTCGAATGAGAACGAGAGCTGATAGAGCCGCGTCTGACCGGTGCGGTCGAATAGTGATGCCGACAGGAATGCGGTCACAACCAGACCGCCTTGAAGGTGATGCTCATTGCGACGCTAGCGCCTCCCGGCCGCTGCACACGCAACTCATTGGTGCCTGGAAGAAGTGGCAACCAGAACGGTGTGTTCCCTGTCTGGATTCCTCCTGAGACATTAGTCGCGCCGTCGAATGCTGTGTATTGAACCGTGTTGATGACGAGACCTGTGGTGATAGGCGCTGCGAACGAGAGTGATTGCTGGGTTGTGTTGTTGGTGAATGTCAGGCTGTTGGCCGCTCCCGGGATGTTGTAGGTGATGCCGATGACCTCACCGGCTCCGGGAACTCCGATGCTGAAGGTGGTGTCATCATCGACCCATTGATTGATGACCGTGTTGGTTGTGCTACGAAGCACGCCTGACGGAATCTCAATGGTGAGAACTCCTCGAGCGCTGGTTGGGCCGATTGGTGTGATGTCGAGCTTCGGCGTGGTCTGGCAAGATGTCTCGACATTGCCTGATGCTCGATAGTAGGTCAGGGTCCGTGCTGATGTGTAGGATGGAAGGAAGAGTGCCTTCTTGAGTGCGTTGATGTTGTCGACTAGACCTTGTCTTGGGTCTGCATGGACGTTGTTCTCGGGATCGCGGTCACCGAAGATGACGATGGGTATGTTCACGGTTTTCGAGTCGCGGACCTTGGCTCGGAAGACCGCGCCTGGGCGACGCGGGATGATGAGGTTGCTGCCTCGGTTCTCTGGCCCGTCAAGCAGCTCGGTGAGGTCAGTTGTGACCCATGCTGGTGTCGATAGTGGCACGCCGTCGATTGCGATGTATTCTGTCGCTGTCACGAGGTAGGTCATGAGCTGCTCCTCAAGAGGTTCGCCCTACGCAGAGCTGCCGGGATTGACGATGAGGTCGGCTCGGCGACCGGGTTGTAGACATTGACTGTGTAGGAAGCGTTGCCGCTTGCGGATGAGCCGAGCATTCCTGAGAGGATGTTGTTGGGTAGCACGTAGCCGTTCTTGTTCGGAACGACAATCTCTGGACCTTGCTCGCCGACTAGGTATGGCTCTCCGGCTGTCACTGGACCGCCCTCTGCTCTCTTTCCTAGTGAGAACACGCCGGTGACTGCGCCGAAGACTTTTGCGATCTGCGCGAAGCCGGGAAGTCTGAGGATGTTGCCAATAGCGTTGGACACGCTTGTCTGTAGATTCCTGAAGAGTGCGATGATAGCGTTGATCACATTGGTTGTCTGTGTTCGCAGGTTGCTGAGGAACTTGACGACATTCTCATAGCCACTCTTGAATGGCGATGCGATAGCGTTCCCAATCCCGCTGAGAACCGACTTGATAGCGTTGACTGCCGCCACTGCCCCTGACTTGATGCTGTCCCAGTTCTTCTTGATGAGTAGAACTGCTGGTGCGAATGGGCCTGTGAGGATGATGAGTAGGTTCTGCCAGTTGCTCTTGATGAAGTTGATTGCCCCGCCGACCGCATCCTTGAGGGCCTCGAAGAAGGCAAGCGAGACGCGCTTGACGGTGTCCCAGTTCTGAATCAGAAGGACGATGGCTGCTATGAGCAAGCCGATGCCGAGACCGGCTAGGGCTACACGAAGAAGGTTGGCTCCGATGGCTGCCGCTGCTTGTGATCCTGCGACCGCTGTGAATGCTGTGACGAGCTGACCAAGGCCGACTAGAACCGGTCCAACTGCTGCCGCTAGACCAGCAAGGACCAAGATGCCGGTCTGCACTCCTTCAGGAAGACTGACGAATAGGTTGATGAGTCTCTCGATGAGTGGTAGAACTGTGGCGATTGCCTTCTCGATGACTGGGAAGAGTTGAGCACCTACTGGTTGCAGTGCTAGACCAAGACGGTTGCGGAAGATCTCGAGCTGCTGTGGGAAGTCGACCACCGCTAGGAATGCGGTCTGAACCGATTCGGTTCCGAACTCAATCTCCTTGGCAAGAGCCGTGAAGTCGAATGCTCCAGCCTCGACCGCTTGCAGGGTTTCGATTGCTGAACGGCCGAAGAGTTCCTTGGCCTTGGCGTTAGCAGCGGCCTCATCACCGGCATCGCTGAGACGCTTGATGTTGGCGATGGCTTCAAGGGTGAACTCACCGATGCTCTTGCCGCTATTCTGTGCGGATTGAGCAAGAGCGCTCTGTGCACTCTCGATGGTGGTGTTGTTGTCCGCGATCTCTTTCTGCAAGCGAGCAATCTCGTTCTGCGCTTTCAGAATCTCGCTGCCCGCTGCCGTTGCCCCGCCACTTGGACTCTTGGCGGCATCGGCCTCGAGTTTCTTGATGTCATCTGACAACTTGTTGACCGCTAGTTGCGCAGCAGCGATTGCTGAGTCTGGTGCTAGTTTCAGCTCGACCGGCTTGGCTGCTTCGGCTTTCAGTGTGGCAATCTCGTTGGTCACCTTCTGCACTGCGTTCTGAGCAGCAGTGACTGCTGATTGCGCCGCTTTCGGGTTGGCGAGAGTCTCGTTGAGTTTCTGCTGAGCGACCGTCAGTTCACCGGTCTTGACTCGTATCTTCTCCTGCAACTTGAGCTGCGCGGCTCCAGCATTCGCCGGTCCCTTGCCCTTGTAGAGTTCTGTGAGTTTGAGTTCTGCGACCGCGAGTGCATCTCGCTTCTGGGTGAGTTGCTGAGTGAGCTTCGATAGACGTTCTTGATCCTTGGCCGCTTCCTTCGATCCGGGGCCGCCCTTGGCCTGCAACTCCTGCAACTTCAACTGCGCGACGGCGAGGTCTTGTTCTGCCTTGGTGCGTGCGTCGGTCGCCTTGGCTATGTCCTCAGACGCCTTCTCTGCATCCTTGTCTCCGCCGATTGCGGTGAGGTATGCCTTGCGAAGGCCGCCAAGAACCTGAGCGGCGTTGAAGCCAGCCTTCTCCAGACCGCCGATGAATGCGATGCTCTCTGTGTATGAGAAGCCAAGCTCGGTGAGTGTTGCGGCGTTGGTCTCGAGTGCTGATGTGAGTGTGCCGATGCTGACGCCTGTCTTCTGTGAGGCGCGTAGCAGTTGGTCGAGACTTCCGACAAGTTGGTCGGATGGAATCTGGAACCTCTTGGCGACATCAGAGAAGGCCTTCGGATCAAGAGCCTCGCCGGTGACTTCCCCGAGTTGTAGGAATGCGGTCGAGAGTTCTTCCAGGGGCTTTCCGCTCAAGCCTAGCTCAACGGTGAGTGACGATACTGATGCGGCAACCTCATCCAGCGATGCTGGCACATTGGCTGCGACATTCTTGAATGATTGCTGAAGGGCTTCTGCCTCTTCTCCGACGAGTCCGGTCTTGGCTCGAAGTGTGTCGAATGCGTTGTCGACGTTGAGAGCGTTGGCGACTAGTGCGCCGAATCCGGCCACGATTGGGGCTGTGACGGTCTTGGTGAGGTTCTTGCCTGTCTTGGTGAAGCCTTCGCCGAGGCGCTTGCCTAGGCTCTCTCCAGCCTTCTCACCGGCATCTCCGACGCCCTTGTCGAGATCGAATCCCAACTTGCCTGCGAAGTCCTGAACGAGCTTGGGCGCGATGAGGACATTGATCAGACCTGCTTCAATACCGGCCATCGCTACTCACCACCCTTGTTCTTCGGTGCCTTCCGAACGGACAGACCGTTCCCGAGCATCTCCCCTAGAGTTGTGCGCCGCTTGGCCTGCTTTTCAGCCTTGTCCCACGGCCTTGGGATTCGCAACGGTGTTGGTCTTTTCGCGTTCGGCTTGCTGTGTGCTTGAATGTATGTGCGCAGAAGTGCGTCGAGCATCTCGACGGTCGCTGCTTGCAGTTCGTTCTCGGTTGACCAGCTCGTTCCTGCTGAACGCCAGAGGGCTGCTTCTGGTGGAAGCCAGCGCATCATCTGAATGATCTCGCGAGCACCCAGATGGTCTGTGCTCCACAAGTCCTGCTTCAGACTGCGTCCGTAGAATCGTCGCCAGTCCGCCTCAACCGCCCCGAAGTTGTCCTCGACGAGGCGGCTGAGGCCGGTCATTCCCCCGGGCTGGTTCCGTAGACTGTCGCGATGTTCTCGATGAGTGTGGTCATGTCAGAGACTGACACGCCGCTCTTCTCGAAGTCATTCCACTGTTCACCCAGCAGTGACTTGACTGCGCTGACGATTGCCTTGGTCTCTCCGGTAGAGGCTGCCTCAACGATGCTCCACGGTAGTTCAGCGGGTAGGGTGTAGTCCTGCCCATTGAAGCGAATCACAGGGGCTTCGGCTAGTGCTTCTGCCCTTGCTGACCGTGCCGCATCAAGATCGATGATGCGACTCATCTACTAGGCTCCTGTGTCGAATGCGTCGTCGTCGGTGAAGAGATACCATGCATCGGTAGCCTCTGAACCAAGGACGCTGAGCGTGACTGGAAGGTCTGCTGCTGCGTTGCGGACGATTTGCGTCTCAACTGCATCTGTGACCACTGCGCGACGAACGATGAGACGGTAGTTCTTGGTGCCGTCGTTCCATTCGATAACGACTGCCCACTCTGCGAGTGCGTCGTTGTTGGCTGGTGGGTAGAAGATGTAGTTGCCGCCGGTCTCATCGAATGAGCCGCCGCCAAGAGCTAGCGAGAAGGTGTCTGCGTTCCACTGACGGCAGGTGAATGACAGGTCGGCTGTGCGGCCTGTGACTACTCGCCGGATTGGTAGAAGCGACTGGAATGCGTTGATGTCCTCAACTGTGACACCGAAGGATGCTGAGACGCCATCTTCTGAGATGTAGCCCAAGTCCTTGAATGCGGCGTTGAGTGCTTCTGTTGGTGTGTTTGGTTCTGGTGTGCCGACCGGGGCGATGTAGACCTTGCCCCCTGAGCCGACTACTACCTCTGCTGCGTTTGCTGCCATCTGGTTGTCTCCTATGTGTTCGGGTGAATGTGCGCAACGAATCCGGCGAGATACCTCGGCGTCTTCGTTGCTGGGTCTGGTGACCAAGATAGCCCAGTCTCTTGGGTGAACGAAGTCACGATCCCTTCTGGGAACTGTGCCCCGTCCAGCCCATTCTCCAAGACATAGGCTGCCTCAGTGAACAGGTCGAAGGCTGTGGTCTTGTCTTCAGCCCATGCCTCGATCTGAACTCTCGGTGCGTGTAGCCAGCCTCGGACGACTGGCGAGCCACCGGCAAGCGAGACCCTGATTCGAGGCAGGGTTGCGTTGGGTGGCAGTTCGGTTGAGGCACAATCGGCCCCTGCGATCTCTGTGATGCTCGAGCTGTCGTTGAGGAACTGCACGACGATGGTCTCGATGTCTGGGATTTTCTGATAGGTCACTTCTTGCCTCCGAATCGTCCGCCGTTGCCCTTTTCAATCATTCCCTGACTGATCTTCTCGGCTAGTGCTCCGAGGTTCTGCTCGTGAGTCTTGGCGTAGATTGGCTCCCACTCGGCGTCATTCTGTGCTGCGACAGATTCGCTTGCACGTGACATGATGAAGCGCGGCCCTTTCGCGATTGAGCCATACTCGACCCAGACCGCCTTGAAGTCTGTGTTGGCAACGATGCCGACTGCGCCACCATACTCACTGCCGTCAGGATCGCCCTTGACCTTGACTGGCTTGCCATCCTCGCCTGGAACGGTGGGACGGTCGATGATTCTGTTCTCTCCGCCACGTCGACGACGGTTGCGGCGCTTGTTGTATGTGTCAGTGAACTCTCTGCGAACTTGAGGGGCTGCTGCGACCGATGAGGTGAACAGGTCCGCGTAGTAGCCCTCATCATAGGCCTCGGAACGACCGAGTGCGGTCGCCTGAGACTCAACCTGCTGGGCCAAGTTCTCAATGTATGAGCGAAGTTGCGTGCTGCGGCTGATAGCAGCCCAGACTGCGTCGAAGTCGAACTCGACGAACTCGAAGCCTTCCTTCATGCCTGCACCTGCTCTGCATTGATCTCAAGATGGTGGAACTGTGAGGCGGTCTGCCTGATGATTGGCTCACCGATGATGCGCCAAGTGACTCCATCAATCACAAGCTCGTCGTGAGCGTTGATGTCAAGATGTCTGGTGTAGATTCGGGCGGTGGTTGTGGTGCTGCCAGCATTGGTCTCGATCTCTGAGGCGTTCTGCTGGTCTACGCGGACGCGAATGGTAGCATCGTCCTCGTAGGCCTTCTCGACATTGCCGTAGCGGTCAGTCGTCCCTGTGAGGCGTCTGACTGTTGCTGTCTGATTGAGAAGGCTGTCGAAGCTCATGATGTGACCTTGTAGGCATCCAGCGCTGCTTGTTCGTTGGCACGAAGGACCGGCGACGGGTCTCCGTATGTGACAGAGTATGAGCCGATGGTCTCCTGCTTGATGCCACTGCTGCCGTCCTGAATGCGACCGGCTAGCGATAGCACGACGCCCACGATTGCCTTCGGAATGACCGCGAAGCCGTGGTTGTAGACGATCTCAATCGAGCCGGGAAGTGTAGGCCAGAGAAGGCCGTCGGTGCGACGCACCCAGCCCTTCCTGCTCCACTTGTAGTCCGTGGCTTCGAGAGCCTCTCCGTCAACCTCGATGCTGTCGATACCGTTCACCGGTGCCGCAGGCAGAATCAGAGTGTGCGTGCCTGTGCCGTCGAGAACCACTGTGTCATTGAGCACCTGCGAGATGCTGTGACCGCAGTAGGTTCTGACGGTATCAGATGCGATGTCTAGGGCTTGCTGTGCCGCTACCTCGTCATCGAGTTCGCGACCTAGCCAAGACTCAAGCTCAGCGACCGAAGCAAGGCTACTCATCGGATTGCTCCGACGGCGCCTCCTCGACAGTCTCGACCACTGCAGGTGCCTGCACCTTCTTGGTCTTGCCCGGCTTGGCTGCCTTGTTGTTCTGTGGTGCAACCGGCTTGGTCCATTCCTTCAGTCCGAGACGTTCTGCCTCTTCCTTCGGGACGCGGACTAGTGTGCCCGGCTCGGTTTCTACGATGATCATTGCCATGTGTTTTCTCCTCTTGATTGGTGATACGCCGACGGCCCGGCGAAGGTGGCCTTCGCCTCCCCTCACCGGGCCGTTGCTGCGTCAGACTAGGCTGTCAGGTCGACAGTGCAGAACGCTTCTGGGTGTAGAACACCGAAGGCAGCGCGTGCATTCGCAACCAGAGCCACGAGACCCTTGATTGCGTAGTCAGAGTGCTGTGGATACATCGCCACGGTCAGTGGTTGACGCTCCCAGATGATGCTCTTGCGGAAGTCGCCGACGATGGCGTTTCCGACAGGAACTGCTGAAGACACGACGCGAGGCAAGCCCCAGATGGTCGGTGTCGAGGCAGTTGCAGGGCCTCCGAAGAGGTAGGTGTCCTGCGCATCGAGAAGCAAGTCGATCTTCTCGTTGTCTTCTGGGTGAACGAGAACCGCTGATGCGCGGCTGTTGCCCACGGTCTGGACCTTGCGGATAGCCTTGCGGATCGACGTGACGATGTCAGTGTCGAACGCTTGAGCTTGGACGTAGCCGGTGTTGAAGATACCGGTCATGTTCTCACCGGTGCCGTTTCCGTTGATGATCTGGTCTTCCAACTCTTCCTGCACTGCGTAGGTGAGGTAGTTGTTGGCGATAGTTTCGAGCTGTGCGCTGTCTGAGAGAGCACGAACTGAAGCCGGAAGGAATGTGCGGATGTCCTTGACTACCGCTGTGTCCTTCACGAATGTCAGTGTGGACTCTGCTGCTGGGTCTCCTTCAGCCACAGGTGCTGCGGCGTTGACGGATTGTCCACCAGTGATGCGCATTGCGCGAGCGAACTCGACTGCATCGGAAGTTGTTGAACCGATGGTGACGAGGTCAAGTGCAGTCAGACCGCCGCGACCGTATGCGATACCGATTGGGGCGTAGCGATCATTGCTGATGGTTGCGCCTGCAGAGGTGTCGCTCGAGCCGAGCAGTGTTGCCTTGATTCCGCCGACAGATACTGACGGCGAGTTCGGCAGTGACTTCACATCTGGCTGCCCGTTGCGGGTAGCGTCAGTGAGCCATGCCTTGAATGCTGGGTCTGCGAACATCTTCCCACCGGTGGTGCGAGGTGCTGCAGTTGTTGTTGATGCGTCGACCTTGGCATCGGCGAGTTCTGCTCCGAGAGCATCGACTGCCTTGCGAAGTTCTGCATCTGCCTTCACTGCCTTGGCGCCAGAGATGGCTGCCTCGACAGTTTCGCGCTCTTCTGCTGTGAGAGCGCGGCCTTCGGCTGCTGCTGCTTCAGCAAGAGCCTTGGCCTGTTCGATCAGGTGCTTCATGTGTGTGTCTCCTTGTTGGATTGGGTTGTGGTGCTAGGGAAGGTCTGTCTCGGCATCAGCGATGTCGAGTAGGACCACTGCGATCCCCGGTTCCATCCCCCGCTCCTCGACCTTGGCCTCAGTAGGCTCCTCGGTCTTGGCAGGCTCAGCCGGTGTCTCGAGCGAACTCAGAACCTCGTCCAGCATGCTCTTGGCCTGCTTGATGAGGTTTTCGTTCTTGGTAGACAGGGTGCGCCCTGCCTTGGCGTTCGCAAGTCGGGGTGTCCAGACTGCGCTCTTCGCCATCTTCTCGGTGCTCAGTTCAAGCTCGCTGAATCTGAAGCCCTGGAAGAACTCGCTGGGAAGATACTGCTCATCTTCCTCGTCATAGAGCCTGACCATAGCAAGCGGGTCTTCTGGCGTTGCTTGCAGGCTCAATGGGTCGCCTTCGACTCCGAAGGTTCCCTCTGTCATGATGTATTCGACTCGACCATAGCCACCGGCCCAGACGACCCAAGAACCTTCACTCAGTTCATCGGGTTCAGCCTTGCCGTGGCGAACCTTCGCAGCCTTGGCTGCAATCAGTTGTGTGGCTGGGTTGGCACCCTTCAGGGTTGGTCCAGCCTCGAGGATGCTCAGCTCGAGAAGTTCGTTGACTCCGTCTGCACCCTTCTGCTCATTGATGATGTCATAGGCGAACGAGAACTCGCTCACCACACGCTCTGCGAGTAGTGTTCGAACTGTCTGCGCACGTGGTGTGTCGAAGAATGCACCTCTGATGAGAAGCCCATCTGATGTCTCTTCGGCGCTGAGTGCCTTGCCGATGAATGATTCCGCATTGCCCCAGTCGTGTGACCAGACAATCGGAAGAGTCTTGCCTGCTGCCTTGTATGCTGCGAGGCTGTTGTTGAAGGCTCCGGGCATTACGCGGTCACCGACGAGATCGGTGTTCCCGAACACAGACACGAGTGCTGTGAACTCTCCGTGCGGCGCCTCTGAAGATGCCGCTGCCTTCACCTCAATCGTGCTGACTGGGAATGACTTGACCTGCATAGTTCTTGCCTCCTTCATTGTAGATTCAGTGCTCTTCTGCTCTTCTTGCTCAAGACTGGACAAGATACGCTCGGCCCAAGTGCGACCGGGGTCTCCTCCCCATAGTGCCCAAGCGATTCTTCCTGCTGACGGGTAGCCATCCTCATCGGGTGACCATCCCTCTCCCTGCTTGTCGACTTCATGCCTTGCGAAGTAGCTCACCATCCGGCGAATCGTGTCCTCGGATAGATTGCGACGATTGACGATGTCTCTCGCTCGAGCGACGCCGACAAGTGTTCCGCCTCTGCCGTATTCTTCACGCCAAGCGAGGCCGCGAGCGGCCTCTTCTCGTGCGCCTTCTGGCGCCTGATACTGCTTGACCGATCTCTCGCCGCCGACAGGTATGTCCTCGGCTAGAGAGATTGCCACCATCTGGTCGATTGCTTCTTGCCTTGTTCTATGGCAGCCAACGACTTCGCCGTCTTCCTTCTCCACTGCCCATCCTTCACAGTCTGGGTTCTCGTTGGTCACGAAGTATGGCATCTCAATCTCCGAAGTCGCAGATGCATTGGCAGTTGGCAGTCTCTTCCGGATCAAGCGACGGGTGTCCGGGCCAAGGTGCTCCGATTGAGAAGTCCTCACTCATTGCTACTGTCTCGCCATCAAGTGCTGCGTGTGAAGAGCGCGGGTTCCCGCTGGTCACGATCCACGTCTTGGTTCGTCTACCGTTGGCACCGGCGCTCTCAATACGAGCGAAGTTGGCGACAGATGCTGCGATTGAATACCCAGCAGAGATGACCTTGCCGTCTGTCATCTCGTCGAATAGCTCGTCCATTGCATCGATGAAGTCTTCCTCATCGTCAAGATCAGAGAGCCGGTTGGCGATTCTTTCCTGGGTTGCTAGGTTGACTCGCTTGGCTGCGTTCTCAGCGACTGCTGCGAGGTAGTTCTCACCATTCTCGATGTCCCATTCTCCGACCGTCGCGGCAGACTTCTTGGCTGTCTTGCGCATTACCGGCAGAAGGTCTGCCGCAAGTTCCTTGTCGAACCTGCTGCGGTCATAGACTCGACGTGCATCAGCCTTCACCTCTGAGATGAGGCTCTTCTGTGCTCCGAGCTTGCTGATGACTGACCGGCGTTGCCGATTGAGGTTCGACTTGAACACGGCGTTCAGTTCCTTCGCAGCTTCGTTGCGGATGTTGACATAGGTGTCACGACCGAGAGCGCTCTTGGCTTGAATCTCGTTGCTCGACAGTGTGCCGACGACGCGGTCATCGCTGACGCTGTCCTGTGGACTTGCCTGACCACCGATGAGCACATTGAGAGGTGTGACTAGTTCGTCTCCGCCCTCGATTGCGCGAAGGTTGAGCCGTGCTCTTGCTTCGTTGCGAGTGAGGTATGGTGCTCCGACTGAAGCCTGAAGAACTGCTGCCTGCTCTTCGAATGAACCGCGCAACTTGTCCTGCAACTGGAACTCAAGATACACGCCCTCATTCTCGAACTCTGGAACTAGTTGCGCTTCGAGTTCTTCCTGAATCAGGGTGAGCCAAGGTGCAAGTGCGTTCTGGTAGAGTTGGCGATTCTGTTCTGTCAGAGATGCGTAGGTTGAGTTGCCTAGACCAAGCAGGCCTGCCGGGACGCCATAGGCTCCGGCCACGATCTCTCTGGCGAGCTGCGAGGACTCGATGTATTGTGAATCTCTTGGTGAGAAGGTCTCGAGCGGCTTGGCAACCATGCCCTCCTCGAGCACTGCGGTCTTGCCTGAGTTGCGTGCACCGGTGAATGATGCATCCCACTCAGCGCGGAAGCGAGAGCGTGCTGTGTCAGACCAAGGCGGTGCTCCTAGCGGTCTCTCAATCACGAGAGAAGCTCGAGCGCCTTGCTTCCATAGTCCTTCACGGTGTTCTGCTGCTGCGAACTGCTCTGCGAGAAGTTGGCGAAGTGTCTCAAGCGGGCTGAGACCCTTTCTTGGGTCTTTCGGATCATAGCCGTGCATGTGAATGACCTCGTCACGCGAGAACTCGACCGTGCGGCCCTGACCGATGACCTGATAGCCATCCGGACGAAGCCAGTTGGTTCCGATTGGCTTGACCAGTGTTGGTGGCACGCGGACGAGAGCGATTCGGCCATCGTCGTGGCGCACCTTGATGCGGATTGCCTCATCGAAGATGCACAAGTCCTTGACTAGACCTTCCATCCAGCGAGTTCGTGTGACGTAGATGTCAGGATTCTCGATAGTGTTGGTCAGTGGTGTGTTAGTCAGCCTTTCGCGGTCATTGTCGTCGATCCTGCGATAGGCGTGCAGTGGAATCTGCGCGATGTTGCGAGCAAGGAAGTCCACAACTGTGCGAACTTCGTGCTGGGTCTTGTAGAGATCGGCGTGGTCAATCTGCCGGTCGTCGAAGAGTCGAATCGCGCCACCGAGTGTCGGGGCGAGCGGCGTCTGAGGGCGGACATTGAGTATCTCGTCGCCGTTCTGGACGATTGCCATTCTACACCTCCGTGATTTGGATGAAGTCGATGTTCGCCTTCTCGATGAGAACCTCGCCTTGGACATCTACCGGCTCTGCACCCGGTTCAATGAGCTGCGCTGCTTTCAGCACAACTACACTGCCCGGTGCAGAGACGATGAATCCTCGGAACGCTGAGCCGGTCTTGAGATTGACCAAGCACCGCTTCGCATAGGTCAGGCGCTTGTATGGATTAGGCAAGAGCATTCACCCTGATTCCGATGCGCGGAACTGAGAATGTGTAGCCCGTGCTGTTGTTGATGTTGTTGTCGAGGCTGCCGTTCTGGAAGTCGAATGTCGACCAGTCTTCTGAGCCGTTGTAGAGACCGACGATGCCTGTCATGTATTGAGCAAGACTCGTCGGGACTCCGTGGTTGTAGTGAGGGTCAGTGAGTCCCGGCATCTCGAGGACCCAGTTGCCCATGTTTCCAGCATTGGGATCAACTGGCCCGGTTGCCATTCCGATCCAGTAGGTTGTGTTGGCATCGAGAGTTGTGGTAGAAGCTAGAGTGAACTGTTGGGGTCCGCCCTGCGGTCCACCGCTGTTGCTTGGGGCGATAGTGAAGTAGCCCATGTCCTTGTGCAGGTTGGTTGGGCGTGCATTCTCTGAGCCGTTGCTGTTGTAGATGTAGGCTCTGATCTTGATGCCGCCATTGCCTTGTGTGGTTGGTGGGTTGTAGTTCAGACCGACGATGAACTTGTCGATGACAACTGAGGCATTGAATCTGATCGGCACGAGGAATGCGTTGTGCCCACCGATGTTGCCGAAGGTGCACTGATTTCTTGAGAAGTAGTAGCGATCCGCAACCGGTGTGCGAATGGTTGAGTGCTCGACATTGAGCGGATCGTGGTTGACCCACTCTGTGCCGTCATAGTAGACGACCTCACCCTTGATTGGGTCTGTGAGTGTGACATCGTTGAGACCACCGAGGGCATCTGCTCCGCCGCCGCCGGGTGCATAGAATGATGAATCTGGTGCCATGACTATCGAACCTCCAAGATGCGGACATCTTGGCCTGCCGCTGCTGAGATGGCATAGACGACCGCGCCAAGACGCAGGTCGAGCGTGCGTGCTCCTCCCGCTGGTAGCGGTGAGCCGTTCGCTGATGTGACGCCTGAAGTTCCGCCAATCCAGATGGTCTGGAGTCCGTTGTTCAGGATTTCATAGGTGACACGACCGTCCTTGGAACCTGCTGAGAAGTTCTCCACTGAGATGATCTGTGTTGCGGTCGTTCCGACCGTTGTTGCTGTTGCATTGATGCTCATAGAAGCTCGACTCCTCGTTCCTCGTAGACTGACCGACCGGTCAAGGCAGTGCCTGCCAACATCACGCTGTTGATCGCCATGATGAGCGCCACCAGACCGTCGATGCGAGCCGTGCTCTTGGCCTTGTCGGGCTTCAAGTTGCCTGCCGGGTCTGTTGATACCAGTGCTCCGTCCGCGTGTGCGCTCAAGACGGGGTGCGAGCCGTGGGCGATACCCTTGGACACGATGAGTCGCTCGAGTTCCTTTGTCGGCGCCGACATCGTCGCGAAGCCCTGACGAGTTGGCGCGACTCGAAGACCTTGCTCGGCCAGCTCGACCACAAGTTGAGTCGAGTTCCATGGGTCATACGCCAACTCAAGAATGTGGTGGTCTGTGGCAAGTTGCTCGATGAAGGTCTTGATGTAGCGATAGTCGATGACGTTGCCCGGTGTGAGAGTCAGATGACCGGCGTTGGCCCATTGACCATACGGCAACCGGTCTCTCTTCTCTCGCTCGGCTAGTCCATCGCCTGGAAGCCAGAAGTGTGGGATGACTGTGAAGCTGCCGTCATCCTCTGGGAAGAGTTGCACCAAGGCTGAGACGTCTGTGGTCGACGATAGATCGAGACCGACGAAGCACGCCCTGCCCTTGTAGTCCTCACGATTGATTGGTCGCTCGCCGCAGGCATGCCAGTCGTCCATGTTGATCCAGCGCTGGACTTCGCGAGTCCACTTGTTCAGGTAGAGTTGCTCGAATGATGTCTGACGAGCTGGACTGACCTTGGCCTTGCGTATTTCGTCCTCGAAGAACTCGGGCATCACAGTGATGCCGAGGCTTGGGTTGGCTTTCTGCCAGACCTTCGGGTCTGTCCAGTCATCTTCCTGTTCGGCTGCGTAGATGACGGCAAGGTATGAGGGGTCTTCGAGTTCGCCAGAGGCGACGCGGATGGCATAGTCGTGCTGCTCCCAAGCGATGTGGTTCGGGTCGTATGTTCCGGCTGTGGTGATGCCGATAACGATTGGTTGCTTGCGTGCTCCTACTGATGAGCTGAGGACATCCCAGATGTCTCTGTTCTTGTGGGCGTGAACTTCGTCGAGCACTGCGATGTGGGCATTGAAGCCATGCTGACCTAGGGCTTCTCCAGAGATTGTGCGCAGAACGCTGCCGGTGTTGGGCACTTCGATGTAGGATCGCACTGCACGGCACCTCTTGCGAAGAGCCGGTGAAGCAGCGACCATCTTGCGTGCCGTCTCGTAGCAGATGCGTGCCTGTGCTCTGTCTCGAGCGCCCATGTAGACCTGCGCTCCGGGTTCGTTGTCTGCGACCAAGCCATAGAGAGCCAGCCCTGCTGCCAAGGTTGTCTTTGCATTTTTTCTAGGAACCTCACACCAGACGGTTCGGTAGAGTCGAGTGCCGTCTGCTCGCTTCATACCGAAGAGAGGTCGCACTAGCTCGTGCTCCATCCACGGCATCAGTTCCCACTTCTCACCGGCGCCTCTTCCCTCAACCAGTTTGAGCATGCCGAAGAACTCGACCGCTCGATCTGCCGCTGCCTCGTCGAAGTAGGCACCCTCTGGCAGACTCATGTATGCAGAGGAATGCGTGGGCTTCGTCCAACTAGTTGAAGAAGTCGTCGCCATCTTCTGCTTCCTCTGTCTTCAATCGTGAGCGCGACGAAGGAGTCAGCCCAAGCTCTGAAGCCAGCATTCGAATGAGTGTCGCTTGGTCGCGCTGGACTCTGACTGCTGGGTTGGTCACAAGTCCATCACGTCGGCCCTCGACTAGAACGCCTTGCTCGTCGACCAACTTCGTGGCCTGCTTGTAGGTCACCACTGCGATTGCGTATGAGGCGATGATGTCTTGGTCGGCCTCATAGAGAATGCCCATGGCTTCGAGCTGCTCGACTGTGCGCTTCCACACGGCCTTGGCGTCCTTGCTCATCCACGTTGGGCAGGTCGGCTTGCTCTTCTTGGGCTTGGGTTCCTTCTTGTTGATTCTGTCCTTGCGCTCGCCTCTGACCACCTTGAGGTGTGTCGGCTTCGGCGCCGGTCCCGGTCTTGCCATCTCTGATCCTCCTCCTGCGTGCCTATGGCACCTACCCAGACCTGTGCCTAGGCTGCCCCTCTTGACAGACTTGACCTATCTCGTCAACGCACACGCGAAGTCTCGGGCGCGGTAGCGCATTTTTTTTTCTGAACTTTTTCGACGCCCCTGCCGCATTTTTTTGCGCAGATTTTTTCGCGGCGCGTTTTTCACTCGTCTTTCTTGAGCGTGTCGTAGTAGGTGCGACGCGAGTGACATGACTTGCACATCGGTCGCAGGTTGTCGAGGGCGTGTGTGCCTCCGTCTTTCAGCGAGACAATGTGGTCGACTTCTGTGGCCGGTGCGCCGCAGTTGCGACAGTTGGGTTCCGCCTTCAGAACTCTCCTGCGGATCACTCGCCATTCTGGTCCGTAGTCCCGCCAGACCTCGCGCTCTTTCCGAGCCTGCTCTCTCTGTCTGGCGTGTTCCTTGCAGCGGGCGCCTTGAACTAGCTCGGGGCATCCCGGTGTGGCGCATCTGGTTGGTGGCTTCCAAGGCATACTGAGACAGGTGCCGCGAAGTGGGGACTCGCACTCAGGGGGTGTTGCTCTGGGGGATTGCTACTGGGGGGTCTATGGTGGGGGGTATGTTCTCAGTTCTGCGTGCCGGGGGCACGCTTCTCTTGAGGGGCGGGGTATGGTCCGGGGGTGTTGATGTTCCCAGGGGGGAATCTGTCGGAATGTCATTCCCATTCCCTGACCCTTGGGATTCCCTCGAATGAGATTCCCAGTTCCGACTACTAGAGTAGTCGGAACACGGAACTTCATTCTCGTTTCGGTGGAATCCCCGCGTGGGAATGCCTGCGTGCTGGGGGCGAGGGGGGTCATTCACGTTCCCACACATTCCCGAGGGGGGTGGTGCTAGGGGCACGCACCGGTCATTGGCGTTCCCGAGATCGGGGCGGGTTGACGGGTGAATGCTGGGGGCGTGTGCTGCGTGCCCGACCCTAGGCACACTTGCCTACATGGACCAATACCTAGACGAAGTCCGGCTCGCCCGGGCGTCCATGAATGCCGCCAGAGTCGCAGCCGAGAATGCTGCGGCCACATACCGCTCCGAAGTCAGAGCAGCCGTCACCGCTTGGAAGGCGGATGGCCTGTCTCTGCGCAAGAGTGCCGAGCGCCTCGGGATCACCGAGGGCGCACTTCGCGACCTGCTCCGCCCTGATGGGGTCACTCGTCGCGCCCGTGTATCGAAGAAGACTGACAAGACAGAGGAGACCGCCCATGACCAGAATCAAGACTCAGCTCGTATCGCTGGGGAAGATGACGCTGTTGATAGAGCAGCCGGATGAAGGGAACACCAAGTTCATCGCACAAGAGGAGTGGTCGTCGCGCCTTGCGCTACTACCTGCTGCTGTTGCTGAGGTTGCCCATCGTCTTCTTCTTGATGGCTTCGATGGTTCACTTGCTCAAGCGATTGCTGAGGCTGAGCGTCTGGCGGTGAGTGCTGATGTCTGATACCACTACACTCGAAGACCTAGATGACGAAGACTTCGTCGACATGACTGAGCCGCTCAACCGTGCGTTGTATCTCAACGGTCGTGGCGGGGATGGCGACAACCTGATCACTCAAGCCACCAAGGGAATGACCGAGGCCCAGCACGAAGTGTTGAAGTGTCTGATCCTCACACAGTGGCACGGAACTTTCCAAGAGGCTGCTGACGCAGCTCGAATCCTTGGGGGTGATCTCAATGGCACGCAAGCCTAGACGATACCCACCGAGTTCGCTGACCCATACTCTTGCAGCTCGATTCCACGACAAGCAGACTGGCGACCTGATTCTGATGTATCAGCCAATCGACTCCACTGTCACAGTCCGAGTCCCTGCTGAAGAGTTGAAGGAACCAGAGTGGCACAAGCCCAAGCACCGACGCAGGAAGGTGAAGGCCTGATGTGTTGCGAGTTCTATCATCCGTGCCGATGCCACGGCGCGAAGAGCGCTGGTGAGTGCATTGACTGCGGTCTATCTGTCGGACTCAATCCCGTGCCACACGGTCTCTGTCCGATCTGCTATCTGAACCGAAGGGAGAAGGCTGATGCCGAACTATGAATACCGTTGCATGATGTGCAACGAAGCGATGGTGTTGTCGCGCAAGATCGAAGAGCGTGATGACCAAGTCAAGTGCGTCGCCTGTGGGAATCCTGCCCAGCGCATCTACAACTCGGTGAACGCTGTCTTCAAGGGTGGGGGCTTCTACTCCACCGACAATCCGAGTCCGAAGAAGACTCGATAGCATACAGGCCCCGCCGGTCTTCTCTCCGGTGGGGTTTCTGCTTTCTAGTAGTAGCCGTTGCGGTCGTGGAATGCGAGCGCCCGGCAAGGTGTGTCATACCGATGGACCACGTAGGCAATGCCTCTGTCGATCTGTTGGAAGGGGCTGAGCTTCTCGTCTAGTCGTAGAATCTGTGGGATGCCGTAGGCGGTGCTCTTGGGGTTGTCAGCCTTGGGATTCCATCGGCTCTCCCTGTGCCATAGCTCGCGCAGGCAAGGCCACTCAGAAGCCGCCCAGAGGCCTTCAGAGAGGCGCTTGGCGTATTCCCTAGGAGTTGGGGGTTGAGCCACTGCTGTGCCTGTTGGTGAGGCTGTGGTGGCTGTTATTGCCGCAGTCAGGATCGCGACGAGGGCGGTGCGTCTCATACTCAGACAAGTGCCCTGCGTGCTGGGGGTTAGGCAAGATGCGTGCTAGGGGCGCGTGGTGTTTTCTTGCTCCACGGCCTTGACGATGTTCTCACATAGCCATTGGGCGACCGGCGCGACAATGCCATTGCCAGTCATGTGATACCGGGCCGAGTCCTTGAGTTCGGTGCCGTCATCTGCCCAGCGTGTGTGGTCATCGGGCCAGCCCATCAGTCGCTCACACTCGAGCGGGGTCAGTCGGCGCACGACATACTCATGCTTCGGCTTCTTCGGTTGCGCTATGGTCTGCCCCCCCCTGTTCTGAGAGTTGGGGACATCTCTTCAGTCAAGAGCAGACCCTTGCCACCGCCGGGCTTGCCCTCTCGTTCGGTGATGGCAATCGTCTTCGCGATGACCACAGTCGCTCTGTTCTCATTGTGGTTATCGAAGGCATTCAAGGTTGGCGATGGTCGATCTTCTTCCCATGTCTCGTAGTCTTCTGTGTCTTGGGCGCGTCGGCCTTTCGTGAAGACGATGAGGTCGGTTGGGTATTTGTAGTCTCGCGACTGGATGGTGCTTGCCGTTTTGGACTGCTCGTATTCTCCGAACGAGACGAGACGGTTGAAGTCTTGCTCTTCCTTGCGATCTTCTTGAGCGCTCTCTTGAGCTTGGGTGGCAACTTCTTGCCCCTTCGCTCTGCTCTTGCTAGGATGCCAGAGCAAGCGCGTGGGCTGAGAGAGTATCTCTCCGGCGCACTCTCCTCCAAGATCAGCGACAACGAATACTCGCACTCGTCGCTGAGGGACACCGAAGTGGCAGGCGTTGACCAACCTCCAACTGATGTCCACTGCCCCGATCTTGGCCATTTCTTCCAGGGCTTCGGCGAAGTCGTCGCCTCCGTTTGAGCTGAGTGCTCCTCTGACGTTTTCCCAGATGAGGAACCTTGGCTGCTGTCCTTGTGTTGCATCTCGCATCTCCTTCGCGATCCTGATTGCTTCGTGGAATAGCCCGGACCGCTCTCCGGCTAGACCAGCACCCTTCCCAGCAATGCTGAGGTCTTGGCAGGGTGAGCCGAATGAGATGATGTCAACCGGCTTGACCTCGTTGCCCTTGAGCTGCTTCACATCTTCGTAGCGTGTGACATTGGGCCAGTGCTTGGCTAGAACTGAGCGTGCCTGCTTGTTGATTTCGCACTGCCAGAGTGTCTCGATACCGGCAGCATCTGCGCCGAGATCGAAGCCACCAACTCCGCTGAAGAGTGAGCCGTGTGTAAGTGTCATACCAGGAGAGGTGCTTGGTCGTGGGCACTCCTGCGTGCTGGGGGCACGAAGATGTCCCCGACCACTGGCACTCGTCTGTGTATGCCCACACCCGCCGAGATTCGTGCACGCCATCGTATGGAGACACTCATCGGCATTGCGGGCGGCAAGCCGGTCTGTGTGTGTTGCGGCGAGCGACGGGTGTGGGCGCTGGTTTTCGATCACATACACGGGGGCGGACACGCCCACCGGAAGTCAGCCGGGGGCACACCAACCTATCGGCTCATCCGTGCAGAGAAGCGCAAGCTCGGCTACTGGCCGCAGCATCGCTACCAAGTCCTGTGCGCCCTATGCAATCACGGCCGACGGATTGGTCTCGGCTCTTGTCCACATTCAGAGGAGGTGAGTATGTCAACACAGTTCATCAATGCTGTGAAGTCCTATGTGAAGGTCTTCTCCGCTACCGTCCTCGGCTTGTTCCTGAGCAACGGTGCGGATGTCTTCGCCGTCGATTTCGCAGATGTTCGCACATGGTTGAGCGCGGGAATCGCTTCGATTCTCCCGCTCATCATCACGGCACTTGACCCGAACGACGAGCGCTTCGGCGTCAACTCGTAGAAGGTCTACCAACGACGAAGGCCCGGGATGTTCTCCCGGGCCTTCTGTCATGACTGACCACTACTTCGCGCTGTCCTCTTCCGATCCACATTCGCACGAGTCGCACTCATCGCAATCGCTTTCAAGGGCGACTGGGAGTTCCGTCGTCGGCTCTTCAATGAGCTGCGTGAGAGGTTTGCGGCGGTTCCACCGCTCTTGGTTCGTGATGCGTGTCATACGCAGAACCGTGCTCTCCTTCTTGCTCTTCACAACTGTTGGTCTCAACGATGGTCAGATACACCGGCTCTCTCTCGGGATCGCTTGCGATTGAGATCAGAGCCTTGTAGGTCTTGGACAGATAGGACTCATAGAGTTCAGCGATGCCGGGAATGCCGACAAGGGCTGAACGGTCGAGGGTGTTGGGCATGGGCGGAACCTCCGAAGTAGTGGTCTCTGGTTGAGACTCTTTCTACTATTGGTGCGTGCTGCCCACGCGCAATGCCACCATCAGGCGACGGCCTTGTCCTCCTTCGTTGTGTATCGATCCTCACGCCCTGCTCCATTGCCTCTCGGACCGGTCCAGTTGCGAAGGTAGTCCTCGGGGAAGGTCACAGTCGGAAGGCTTGGGCACTTGCGGCACGAGGTGCAGAGAAGGCCACCAGAGACCTCAGGAACGCGGATGATGTGACTCAGGGTGCGCTCGTTGCAGTTGGGGCACTTGCGCAGTCTGACCGAGCGCTCCTTGTTGTGGCGGTGCCAATCCCCAACGCGATCGAGGACTGGCTCATACTGAACACGGTTGCCACCCGCGCCTCCATTGCTGCTGGTGCCCTTGCCTCGGACTAGTTCCTCTGCAAGGTAGTTGACGGCAGACTTGTTGTTGAGTCCGGCTGAGACCGCCTCAATGAAGCCATCCCATAGAACTCCGATCTCTGCATCTTCAGCTCGAGAGACCAAGTCGACGGCATTGCGTGAACGCTCAGGATTGTCTGATGCCCAACTGATTGTCCACAGAAGGTCTTGGTCAACATAGGTCGAGCGAACATGGGCTGCATAGCCTGCATCGATTCCTGCTGGAACCTTGAATGCCTTGCCGGTTGCTCGTGCCTCGATCTCTGCCCAGACGACTCGCTTGACCTGTGAGATAGGGCAGTCAAGAACTGCTGAACGAAGACCCTTGGATGGGACGACACCTGTCTCCTTGAGTTGGTCAAGCGCCAGACGCTTGACGTGCTCGACATCGGTGTAGCCGGTCAGAGTCGCAACTTCTTCCCAAGTCTTTCCATCGCGAAGAACGCTGGCAAGAATCAACTCGCACCGAGAAGCTTTCAACTCCTGCTGTGCATTGCGCACTGAAGTCGTGATTGGTCCGAGCACCGCAATCCCGTCGTCGGTAGAGACGCGAACGCTTGCGCTGACATTGACCTGCAGGTTGTTGCTGCTCTTGGCAAGACGGACATCGCAGAGGATGTGGCGCAGGGTGAGGTTGAGTTCTGCCGGTGCTTGGTTCTCTGTCTTTCGAAGAGCGGCTAGTGCTGCGACTAGATCAGAGACATTGGCGTGAGAGTTGACCTTGAGGTCGCGCATCTCGTTGGACGATGCTCGAGCTTGAGCGATTCGCTCGATAAGTGCTGCGTGCTCCCGGCGCTTCTCCTCGACCACCTTCATCCGCTCCTTGGCTGTCTCAAGTGCACCAATCTCCTTCGCCATCTTGAGATCGAACTCTGCGTCTTCGATGACGGCGCGAACTTGCTCTGCTAGAACTGAGAGGTCGTCGATTCGAGCGACATCGGAAGAGGCGGCGTCGTTGGTGACTGAAGCGAATGCGGCGATGCGATTCCAGGCGACTCCCTTCGAGTCAAGGGCGCTGACGATAGCATCGGCCAACGCCTCGTGCAGTTGCTGCGGGTTGATGACTGCGATGATGTTGGTGCGCTCCTTGTCTGTCCAGCCGAGAGAGCGGCCTTCAGAATCGCGAGATGCCGAGACCGGCCTAGCGATGAGCTTGTAGTTGTTGTTGTCGCGGGCTGAGAGGTGATACTGGGTGTCTCCGTCTACCCACTCAGCCACACCTGAGAGAGGCTTGCGCTTGACGTGGCGTGAGGCCTGTCGCCCTCTGATTCTCTCTGTGCGCTCTGTGATGCGCTTCATAGCCTTGGCGATTTTCTCCTTCTCGATCCACTCACCTCCGGGCAGTTCCTCGTGGTGGAAGTCGATGTCCCAAGAGACCTGTCGGGTGTAGGCGTCAAGTTCCTCGACACGATGCTTCGACCGGCTGTTGATCTTGTCCTCCGCGATGTGGTATGGCACGGCAGCCTTGAATGAGTAGGTGCCGGTCGCCCATAGTGGAAGACCACGACGCAGAAGGTTGCGGACCGCTGTGTTCGGGTAGCGAAGCTCGGTGATGAGGATGTCCTCATCGAGACCTGTCCGAGAGGCCTTGATTGCGCTCTTGAAGTTCCACTTCTCGGCCAACTTCACCGCGATGTCGTAGTCAGTGAGGGTGTCGTCGGCTGACCACTCGATGATGTCTCGAACCAAGTCGCGCTTGGTGAGGTCTGGCACAACGACCCGGTCGTGCTCGCCTCGGAACTTGTAGCCGATCGCTGGCAGGTGCACTTCAGCCTTCGGCCACTGACCGTCCTCGACCAACTCATACCAGCCATTCGTGAGGTTCGACACTGCCGAGAGGTAGGTCTTCTCTCCGACCAGACCCTGAATACGGAATGAGTCCTTGCCGGACTCTTGACCCATGTCGTAGATCGCGCCCTCGGCATAGACCTTGGTCTTGTTGAAGCTCAAGGCTGTGATGAGTTCGGCCATCGCGGTCTGGTGGCGGACGAGCCGGTCGAAGCGGCCGATGTAGAGGTGCTTGATGTTGTATTGGTTGACCAGACGAGCGACCGCTAGGGTGAAGGCGTTGTCCATGTTGATGATGTTGTCGTTGACCCGGATGTTGACCTTGGCTGCTGAGTAGACGCAGAGCAGATAGATGACCTCTCCGATTGTGATCTTGTAGCCGATGACCAGTCGGTTGTCGTAGAGTGTCTCAGCACCGAACTGCTCACGCAGTTCTTGGGCACGTGCATTGCTGCCCACAATCTCCTTGGCGACGGCGCGAATCTGCTCGACGCCCTCGAGGTTCTTGACTGCTCCTGAGAGCAGCGTGTGGTTCGCCATCTTCTCGAACTCAGAGGCTTCGGTGCCCTCGACCTTGAGGGACTTCTTGGCGCTCTCGCGTATGATGACGAGGTGCTTGTAGGCAGAGGCTGCCTGTCCCGGCTGCGTGCTGGGGGCTGTCCTGCGTGCCTTCCGCTCGTGCTTGCTGCGGGTCAGGCTGTTGATGGCGTTGTCTAGCTCGCTCTGGTCTGAGCGGCGCTTGGTCTCTTTCTGGGTCATGTCAGTTCCTTTGACGAGGGGGTCGTGCCTCGCTACTAGATACTGTGCACGCTACTTCGTCTGTGGCAACCAATCCCTACCGCAGACAGGGTGCCCCGTTTTCTCTTTGCGGGGGCTACTTTTCCCAAGCCACATCGACACATAACCGCAGGTCAGAGCCTTGTTCTAGGCTTGAGCCTTGGCCTTGGCTCTGGCTCG
>Ga0129336_10000210_pt1 | contig 32173 bp, 14 predicted proteins | sample CPB6_02_DNA_FD_96878 | JGI IMG/M metagenome (GOLD analysis project Ga0129336, IMG submission 96878) | Freshwater to marine salinity gradient microbial communities from Chesapeake Bay, USA - CPBay_Sum_0.6_0.2_DNA | ecosystem: Environmental > Aquatic > Marine > Coastal | place: USA: Chesapeake...
ATCTTTCTGGTTGATATCTCTGTGCGTTTTTAACTTTTACTGAACTGGTTGAGTTTGGATAAATGTTATGAACGATTGCACCTGGATATTCATCTTGCAGTTGTTCTGCAAGATCATTCTTACTCATCATCTTACCTTCAACTTCCATACGATAGATCTTACCCTGCCAAACTACATCTGCAATAAAAGATTCTTTGACTGGTTCGGGTTGGGTTTCGGAACCATTGATGTAGAGATTTCCGTTGAAATCTCCAGAGATGTTAATACTTTCTGATAAAAATTGTTTAAAGGATTTCATTAGTTACAGTTCCAACGACGAAGGGCTTTGTTGATTCTGGAATCTGGATCTCTGGAAGTTTTTGCTGAAGTCAATTTTGACTTCATACCTTTCATTCTTCTGCAAAAAGACTTACGACGTTCTGCTCTTTTACCAGAAGGATTTTTTTCAGTTACCGCAGTTTGTAATTTAGAACCTGGATTTTCTCTACGATATGCATTAACTGCTTTTTGACTTAAACCATCAGTCTTGTCTTTGCGATTGACTGATTGCCAATCTTCACTAAATTGAACTTGTTCTCCATATGGTTTCACGTATTTTTTGGATGGGCCTAAAGATGCTGATGATCCACCTTGAGGACCAAATGCTTGAATTAATGGTTGACCCGGTTGAAGATCTGAAACAATATGATTTACTACAATTGATCCTGGATAAACTTTTTGAAGTTCTGTATTAATTTCTTTACGACTTGGAATTTTTACTTGAGGGAAAAACATTTTTAAAGAATAATATTTCCCTCTCCAACTTAACGTTATCATCACAACATTACCAGTTTGTGCTTGTAAACGGGTTGCTTCTTTGATCTGTGATTTAAATCCTTTAATTGGTTCCGGTTTAATTACATCAATTACTTCTGCAAAAGTATTTCCATTTGCATCTTGTATGGTAATTTCTTCAGACTTATTTCCCCAATTTGAAGCACCTGCTTTGCGACACTTCACAAGAGCACCAGATGCATAAGCAGAAGGCCAAACCCTATATCTTGATTTTACTTTATGGTAACATGCATCTTTCTTTCCACTACTTTTACCTTTAATGTCTTCTTCAGACATTGCTTCTTCTGGAACACAATTAGGAACAACTTTTTTTCCCTTCTTTTTCATTCCAACCTGTTTATATCCAGACCAACATGCTTCATCTACATCATGTTCACCACTATCAATATAGTCGGCAGCAGTGTCCAAGTAATCTGCTGCTTTAGTAATTTTTGATTGTACCCATGCCTCAATATTTCCTTCACCTTTCATTTTTTTCTTCAGTCTTTGGGCAGCATTAATAATTGTGGCAATTTCAGATCTAGCCATTGAGTACTCGTGGTCTTTTGCTTCTTTCATTTCTTTCTTTGGTTTATCTGTCGAAACATAAGTTGGTTTAGATGCACCAGATTTTTGTTGTTGTCCTGGATCTGCTGCTTTTTTTCTTCCGGAAGCAGAACGCCTTTCTGCTGGCGTCATACTTGCTCTTTTTTCGGAAGAAACGCACTTTGGAGTTCCTTCTCCAGGTTCGTCACTTGCACAAGTACCACCAGTTACGACATTTACCCAACCAGGTTTTCCATCTTTCGATTTCGAAGATTTAAACCATTTGTGCAAAGAACCTTCATATGCAAGACCTCTCTTTGTATGCTTAACTTCTCCCTTATATTTTGACATCATTTTTTTTGTGATTGCCGTACTTGTTGGCGGCAATTCATCCGGAATTTTTTTATTTGGATTGTCATATATATCCACATCACCATCATTGTCACGATCAACATAATGAACTGTTGTATCGTGAACTATGTGCTTTAAATCAACATTAGGGTCCAACGGATGTTGTTTTCCTTTTAAATGTGGTGTTTTATGGGAGAACTTAATTTTTTTCATTCAATTGGTTTTGATTTAGTTTCTTCGCCTTTTGCTCTTTTTTTTTTCTTCCCGCACAATGAGCACGTTGAGAAAATCCTTTGGGATTAGAGCAATCAATACTCTTTTTATATTTATTGCTCCACTCTTCTTGAAAATCTTTAAATGTTTTCATTTTGAGTTTGTTGCTTTAAAAGTTTTGAAAGTTCTGCTGTTGATCCAACAAATAATGCATTTGTAACGTTTGTTGGACCTCTGACTTGTTTATCTTCTTCAACTTCTTTGAGTTTCTTCTGCAAATCCATTAACTTATCAGTTGCATCAGCAACATTTTTAATTAACTGTCCTGCAACTTCATATGCCCTTGGCATTTCACTTTCTTGTGCCAATTCAAGAATTCCATTAATTGCTTCTTGACCTTTTTCTATAATTGAGTATAAATTTCCTCTTGTATATTCATAATCCTTTTTAATATCTTCTGATGATGAAGATATTTTTTCTATAGTCTTATCAACGGATAGTTTTTCTGAAGACACTATTTCTCCAGTTACGTTAAAAGTGTCATTTAAGTCATCAAATTTTTTTGTCATTTTCATGAAACCACACCACTAAATCCAAAGTCATCGCCTTCTTCAACTAAAGCATTATCTGCCGTTGTGATTGATTTAACTTCAGCTCCAGCAACGTGCGCTGTAATTTGAGTTGAGTCTCTTCCTCTTTCTACTAAAAGTTTATTTCCAGTTATTGATTTTACATAAATTTCTTCACCTTCAATGTCCAAATACACACCTTGAGTAATTTCAGATCCGCTATTCACTTCAAATACAGTATCTGTAGCAGAAACGTCGGCAGATAGGTTAGTTAATACAGTTCCTGTATAATTCTTAATTGCTCTTGGTTCAACAGAATAACGCAAATCTCTTGCGGAAAGTTGAGATTGTTCTCCAGCAATGAGAGTAACAGTTGACTTCTTGATAATATCTTTGTTGGCAGAAGATACGGGACCAAAGAGATAAGTCTTTGCAGTAAATCTTAAAGTATAAATTAATGCTCTTCTTGTGGTATAATCACCTTCGTAGTCATCTTGCATTGTGATGTTATCCAAATTCACTGCAACATCTCTTTTTTCAGCCATGCTTGAAACTAAATCAACTGTAAGGCTATAATGTGGTTGAAAATACGGCAAAATTTGTTCTATTATTTGAAGTGCGTCATCATTCAACTTGCAAATAATAGACAATTCAAAAATCATATTATATGGAACTGGCATGTATGACTTTTTAAAGTCTGTTCCATCATTTGGATTTGTAGTTAAAAAAGTTTGAGTTGTGGTAACCTTTCTTGAAGAATCGTAATTAACTCCTGTTAACTCAAATGACATTCTTGGCAGTGTAATTTGAGTTGATTTGTTTAAATCTGGAGATTGCTCTAAACGTGCCAGAAATTTTTGAGTTGGACCATATGCTAAAGGAACTTTTATAATACTAGTAATATTTCCAGAGGAATCTACCTTTCTTATAGAAATATCATTGAATAATGATCCAAAAGCAATTACAGTTTTTCTAAAAATTTCGTGATAAAAATACTCAAACATTTTATTATTAAATTTTAGATTTAACTATTTAACACATCTAGAATTTATGGCATTCCAAATGGGTTTGTTTCTGTAAAATCAATTATGGAATCTGATGCAATTTCAATGTTATCGTTATCAGCATATCCATCATTGGTTGCAAAGGTATCTATTATTCTTATAACTCTTGATGCTCCAGATTTCGATCCAACTACTCTGTCACCAACTACAAAGACCCCAGAAACATTTGAAATTTGCAATTCATTTGTTACAGAATTCCAACTTCTTACTCTTGCAGTTACACCACTGGATGATCCCGTAATTATTTCATTAAATACAAAGTCTCCATATGAAGTTGATCCGACTCCAACGTTATTAATTACAATTGATGGAGCAATGCTGTAACCAAGTCCAGCGTTTGTAATTCTTATTGATGTGATAGTTCCAGCAGAACTTACTACAGCAGTTGCAGCTGCTGACACAGTTGCAACTCCAGATAAAAATACCTCATTTGTAAATGATACGGATGGGGAAGAAACATATCCTCCACCACCGTTTGTAATTGCAATCGTTCCTAAAACACCATTACCTATTGATGCTGTAGCAGCTGCTCCCGATCCACCTCCACCAATAAATCTGATGGTTGGGACTGATGTATATCCATAACCGCTGTTTACAAGTGGAGCACTTTGAACTGACTTGCGATTTGGATCAATGTTGCTGTTACAAACAACAACTCCAGAAATAAGTTGAGCAGTTGCTATTCCTGTAAGACCACCAGTTGGTGCAGAAGATATAGCTACTCTTGGCGCAGTAAGATAACCTCCACCCCTATTTGTTACCGTAATAAATCTTATTCCACCATTGACAATGTTTACTGTTGCTGTTGCTGATGATGCAGTTCCAACAAGAGTTAATTTTTGAATTGCTCCAACAATTATTGGATCAGTATCATTATCATCTCCTGGAGTTGGTTCTAAAGTATCATCAATTTCATCAATACTAGTATCAATAATTTCATCTTCATAACGAAATAATTCACATCTCAATTCATAAGTATAGTTTCCCTGGAGTTGGTAAAATGGTTTTTCATGCTCAACGTATTTTATTTCAAATAATCTATCGCCCAATGGAAAATAAACCAAATCACCTTCTTTTGGTCTGGTGTATAATTTAATATTGCTTTGATTTTTTATAAGTGGGGAAATATAAGTCTCAAATCTTTCTCTTGATATGGTAATTGTCAATTCATTTAAAGCTTGAATTCCAAATTTGGAAAGAATGGTTGGATTATTTCCATATCCATCATAATTTTCAACATATGCTTCAATTGGATATGCATTATCAAATTTTGATTCTATTAATTCCCTTATGACTGTTTTTTCGGTGATATACTTTCTTGGCAAATAATAAACTTCAACACCATACATTCTCAACTGTTCGTTAATAAGATCTTGAACTAAACCTTGTTCAGTTTTTGATCCTTGAAGGAAAAAGGGGTTTAACATTAGCCTATCATGTCAAGTGGTGGAAGTTCGTAACTATTTGACATTTTTTCCATTAAAATATCAATTTCTCTTTGAGCATCCTCATATATTTGTCTTCCATTAAGTTCTACGCCGCCAGGGAGTTTTACTCCTTGAAACTTAATAAGATTTTGTCCCCATTGTTTTTTAATCAATGAAGTTAAATATTGCTTTAAAAATGAATCATTCCAAACCCTAGAGTAATCATTTGGGTCTAAAATTGCATAACAATCAATGATAATATAGTCTTCCACACTAACAGATGACCAATCAATATCAAGATAAAGTCTATCCTGGCGTTTGTTAAATCTTATTTGCTTTTGGGTATTTAATAAAAAGTCCAGGTCTTCAAGATATGTTTTTACCATAGCGTAACTTAAGAGTTCAATTGTTCCCCAATAATAAATATCGTTCAAAAACAATTGGTACTTAACACTAAACATATTATTTGTGATAGTATTAGAACCATCAAATCTAAAAATTTTATTGACTCCAATTACGGATGGAGGCACTTGCAAATAGTTGCTATTTTCTTCAAAAGTGAATGTTGTTGTTATTCCAGCAATAGTTGTAGTTGCAGTTGTAGTTGCAATACCAACAGGATTGTTTCCTCCTCTTGCTCTTCCTCTATCAATATCTGCTTGAGTTAATTTATATTTAAAAAATGCGGGATAAACACCATCAAAATGTCTTTCCTGAAAAAATTGAACTGCATCATCAACTAAATCATCTATTTGCTCATCTGCAACATTAATTTCTAAAACTGGCGCACCAAGTTTTCTTTTACAATAATCTATTAACTCTTGCCTTGTGTTTGGTTGCGCCATTTTAATTTTGTTCCCTCAAAATATTTATGGAATGGTGGTTTATTATAATTTGGCTAAATCTGCAACAACTTCTTGTTGTTTTAAGTATAATTTGCAGTAGCATTTTGCTACATTTCTCAAAGTATCTAAATCTTCAATTTCGTCTACTTCAGAACAAAATTTAAAGAACTCAAAACTTTTTGATAAATTTTTAAGTTCTATTTCATTATGATCCATTTACCAAACTCCTTAATAGGTTTTTAATTTCATCTAGGTCATTTTTCATATTAGCGAGATCGGACTCAAGAGATTGTACTTTTTCAATTTCTTCATTTTTTTTGTCTCTTTTAGAGATATACTCTTGATATTCTGTCATGTTTGTGTTAATAATAGAATTGGTTCTTGGATCTCTTTTTAAATGATTGTGACCCTCTACAGAGATATAGTCCATTTTATGCCAACGCAATAGTTCTCAAATCCTTTATTCTAGGTACATATACTTGACTTGATGAAGTAGCTATGATCTTAATTCTATATGATCTAAATGGTGGAAGTTGATCTGCAGTAAATGAATATTCTGCATAATCTAAATTCTCTGATATAAATCCAAGTTTTGATGATGGTTGAATATAGAAATCTGGATGACCAGTACTGTTGGCAACATCATAAGTTCCAAGAGAAAGATTTTCATAACCTACAAATGGTCTGTAAATTGCAGAGAATCCTTCCTTTTCGCTAATAGCATAGAATGCTCTTATATCAGAATAACTATTGACGTGTGCATTCAAAAGCAACTTGAGAGAGGTTGCTGGATTTTCAAGAGTAATTTCTTTACTAATATACTGGAATGCATGTGGATCCTCTGTAGCAGAATTTACTCTATTATCTGTAATGTATTCCTGATCAGTAAATGGCTTGTTAATCCTATTTGATGTAAGAATTAAATTAACCCTTTGGAGATCAATTACAGGACTGATTCTTGCATTACTTGTTTCCAAGACAAGTCTCATATTAAGAGATTTGTTTCCTGGTAAATTTTCGAGATAATTTGACTCGTTTATATTTGAATAAATTGCTCTTGGTGAAGTGAAATAATTTGTTGTATTGAGAGTAATAGATTGGAATCCATTATCAACATGAGGAATTTCATTTCCTCCCAAACTTACAGAACTTACAGTTCTTACTAATGCTCCTATTGAGGTTCCAGTTACTGTTGTATTGTGGACTTGTGGTGTGATTAATTCATAAGGAATATTTTGTGTTGCTTTAATATCATTTCCTCCTGCAGATTTTGTATCATTTACAAAAAGTTTCAGGAATCCACTACCATCTGATCTTCCAGTGCTTACAGTGCTTGGTCCCATATCAAGTTTAATAGTATAACTATCAAATGATATTGGATCTTCAAGAGTAACATCTTCTAGGTTGTGAGTTTTGTTAATTCTATTCAACGAAACTCCACTCAATTCATACTTATAAACAGGTGTTCCTGCTGGATACGTTTTAACAGTACTTCCTGCACCTAAAGCTGCACCAACTGCTCTTGTAATTTGTCCTCCAATTGATCCTGTCGAAGTTTCTGTATAAGAAATAACTTCATTTCCTATGAGCAAATATCCACGATTAGTTGTTCCAACTCCAACATGTTCAAAAGATGCAAAGTTTGTTGAATCTGCAACAGGAATTGATCCTGTTGAATTTGAAGCATACTCTGAAGTTAAAATTGTTGGAGTAACATCAGGCATTACATTTGAAATGGTAACTCTATTTTCATTAAAATACATTCCATGATTTTTATGATTTACCACTACATGTAAACCGTCAGTAATGTTAGTAACACTATCAATTGTTACTAAACCACCATTTAATGCAGTTGTTATTCCAGAATTGTTAATGTATCTAACTGTGTTTCCAGCACCACTGGTAGCAAATTCTCCTTGAACATTGTCCAAAATAAGAGTGTTTGTATTCGCAATAGAGACAAGAGATAATCTCATATCTCTTCCAACAGAACTGATGCCAAGTGTATTGACTGTAAACACATCTCCAACCTGATATCCAAATCCAGGATTAGAAATAGTTGCTGCAACTGCTACTCCGTTTGAAATCGTGATATTTGCGGTTGCATTTGCTCCAGATCCTGTAACATTAATCAAGTTGACATTGGAATATGTTCTTGCTCCTGCTCCAATAGCTGGAGTGTATCCAATTCCAGAATTAATAATATTTAAATCACCAGTTGCAATTCCCGCATTACCAACATAGTTTCCATATGCCCCAGAACTTGTTTGTAGTACTGTATTACCAAGTGTTAATCCAGAATCTTGAACTGATGCTCCTAATCCAATTCTAACTCTTCTTGAAGTAAGAGCAAGAGAATTTGGCATTAAAGTTGCAACTTGGTTATTACCAAGAGTTAAATTTGGATTATAAAATTCTACTGATCCACTGTTACTAAAGTCTGCTCTGTAAAGAGCGAACTTCAGATCTTCCCACTGACTTGCTTCCCATGTAGAGGCATTTTGTGACTTGAAGAGTGATCCAAGATATGGTTGTTGTGCGACAAATGCTTGAGTTATTAAATCATTTTCGCCAACCCTAGAAATATAAACTTTATATTTTGTTGAAATTGCAGCAACACAAATTGCATATTCAGTCTCACCCTCCAAATAAACAGGAGCACTAAATCTAAATGTAGTTGGAACAGATCCATCGGTGGAAACATTAACTTCATCTGGATTTAAAACAACTTCAGAGAAAGGAAGTATATTTGTTGTTGGATATCCACCCTTCATCGTTCTAATTTGAAGAGTTACGGGCATACCCATATCATCTTTTTCTTGGAAGAATACATCACATTTTGTAATGAAAATTCCAGACTTGTCTTCAACCAAGAATGATTGTGCAAGAGGATCATACCAAATAATTCTACTATCAGCTCTACTGATTGAATCAACTTGTCTTGTTCCAACAACTTGAGAACTTACAAGACGATCTACATTTCTAGATTCTGGTTGAACATCTCTAGTTTGAATTCTTGCATTTCTAATTGAAATAATGTTCTCTTGAATTGTTTCAATAGTTCCGCTAGATGTAAATCTTTCAGTTGCCATCGTTTGTGCAGTGGCAAAATTATTAGTAGAATCATTGATTAATGTAAGAACTTTTTCTCCAGTTGAGAATCTTGGATTTGCTTGTATTGTTGGATCTGGAACAAAGAAACTTCCAATCAAAGTTGCAGAAATATCGGAAATAAGTCTGACATTTGATATAGTTGCTTGTGCCCCACTTGTTTGTCCAACAAGTGTCATACCTTGCTCAACATATCCTCTATATTCTGGATTATCATTCATGCTCGCAAGAGATGCAGTATCAATATTCAGAATAGTTGAAGTTGCAGAATATGTTGCTGGGATTGTTTGATCTCCAGAAACATATGGATTTACGGTGTAAACTTTTGTTGGTAAATTATATGGTCCAGTCTTATGATTTGATTGAGCAACTCTAAAGTTTATTTTTGCTCTAGAAGCACCATTTGTTACCGCAGTTCCATTAGTTCTAACTTCTCCAATAACTTCTTCTCCAACCTGGAATGTTCCAGAGATCATACTAATTTCAAGAAGTTTTGGTGTACAGTATTTTGTTACATCGACTCCATCAAAGAATGCATAAATTCTTGAATTTGGAAGAAGACGATTAGAAACAAATTGAATGTTTCTAGATCTCATTGTCGTTATAATACTTCTATCAACAACTCTATCGCCAGTAGAAACTCTATCAAAATATTCGGTAAATTCTGTTCTAGTTCCCGTTCTAGTTTGAATTCCAGTCTCTCTTACTTCTTGGAAAGTATCTTCCCAAACTTGAGTTACTCTATTGAAGTTCCATACACCACCGGTTAATCCTCCATTACCACCAAAACCTCTTGCACCCCAACTTCCGCCTTGCTCACCAGCATCAACGTTTCTGTTTCTTCTTGGATTTGTTGTAGTTGTTTCGCCAGTCCAAGTTGTTGACCATGCACTCCAAACCGTTGGAGCAAATCCAGTATTTGGATCAACACCAAAATCTCTAGTTGCTCTTGACAGTGTTTCTGCATAGTTACCTTCAACCTGCTGAACATTTGCCTCAATTCTATTTGGTGTTACCCAAGTATCAGATGCGGGGGTTAATTCAAGAGTTCCGCTCCAAAAACTTACAAGATATGGAGTTACGCTTTCTGAACGAGTTGCAAAGTTTTGGCGTAACCATTCTACTTCTCTATAATCTAGAGTAAGCACATCACCATTTCTTCTAACGTTTGTTCCCTCTGGATCTCTAAAAGATGCATCAGATGCTGCATTAATTCCAGTAACTGGTCCAAGCGACAAATCAATAGAAGTTGTATAATGAGATGGACGAAGTTCTTTATTTCTTGGATCAATACTATTTTTAATTGGAACACCGTCTTCTTGTGTTAAAGTATTTGTAAAATTATCCACATAAAAACCAGACTTAAATCTGTTCAATCCATTTGAATCTGGAACAAAAAGATTTGCAGTGTTTGTCTCTAATAAAGATAGAGATGTGTAATACTCAAGATTTTTAATTCTTCCTTCAAGTTTGTTGATATCAACCATTCTATATCTCTTGTAATCCAAGAAAGACACAGATGCTTGAGCAACATTATAAATGTAAGGTGGTAAAGTGATTTGAGCTATTTCTAATGAATCATCAATAGGAACTGGCAGTTCGGGAGTTTCTGATGGAACTCCATATTGAACTTGGAACTTACCTTCTTTTGATACAAAAATTCTATCAATTCTTCCCAAATAATATGCAAAACTTATTTCAATATTTTCGTCAGATGCCAGAATATTTGGAGCAGAATTTCCAGAAGCACTAAATGTTCTACCTAAAAATTCCAATGGAGATCTTGATCCAAGCGTTGTTGAATAATTACTAACCCTTGGTCTAATATCAATAATGTCCGTATTTCTTAAACCATTAACTGTTTTAATTTCATTAGCATAGTCAAATGAATTATAAGATTCTTTAGTTGTTATATCTCCAGTGTCAGCGGATTCATAATACCCATTTGAAAAATATACTTTAATTTTTCTTGATGGAGCCTGCGCTTCAGGTTTTCTGGTAATTCTACCATAATCATAGAACGTTGGACTTTGCCCAGTTTGGAAAGTATAATTGAATGAAATGTCCGAACTTGAGAATGTTGTAGAACTAATAGTGCCAAGAATTCTTGACTCTTCAAAAATTACATTTTCTCCATTGATAAAATTGCCTTGATTTCTTACGATATATTCAATTTGATAATCTGTTGTTCTAGATGCAACATAAGCAACGGCATTACTTGTTTGTCCTATAATTTTTTCACCAATAATAATGTCACTGGTTCTTCCTGAAGGACCATTCAGTGAAGTAAACGTCATTAATGGAGCAGAAGGAGTATCTGAATTGAGTGACTCATAAATTGCTAGAATTTCAATAACATCTGGTGTATTCAGAGAAATAGTTTCATCTTCGACACGAGTTCCATATGGATAGTTACCATATGTTAATCCATTATTTAAACTTGTGCTTCCAATTCCAGATCCAACATATTTTGATTTATCAACAATAACACTATTGACTCTATTTTTGTACTTCACCTTTGAAGAAATTTTTTCTTTTCTTCTTGTTGTAATTAAAGTTGCATTACCACTCGTATCGTCAGCACCGAGATTGAAAATTTGAAGTTGCTTTCCGTTGGCAGAAATTGAAATTTTGTCTCTTGTTAAAACTTCAGAAGTTCCATCTGAACGAACGAGACTATATCTTTCTTCATCAAATGGTAAGAATATTTCATTTGCTCCTGCAACAAGAGTTGCTCCAAGTTGATTTCCTTCAATGGTGACATTATCTACTTTACGAATTGTAAGATTTGCTGTTGTAAGATCTACAGTTGCAATATTTCTTTTTGGAAGAGGTGTAAACAAACTGTTATCAACAGAAGACTCTAAACTAGTCTTTTGTAGTGTAAAATCTGATACTTGTAAAGTTGATGCTGGAAGAATTGATGAGGTAATACCTGTGACTGTTCTAACCGCTGCAATTTCTATTGAGGTTGTTCCAACACTTACAACGCGAGCAAAAACAGGATTTGGGAGTGAAGTATCAGTATACGTTACAATATTAAATGGGTTGAAATTATTGGAATTAAACGCAGGAACGTTTGACCTAACAGTGCTAGTGTTCAAAACATAGCTAATTGTAGAAGCTGTTCCAGAGATTGCATCAGAAACTCCAGTAAATGTTACTGCATATCCAGAAAGGATATTTGAAACATTTGTTATTGATACTGCAGATCCAACAATCATTGATGAAACGTTTCTGAAAGTAACAGCTGTACCAGAATTAATGGAATATGCTACAGTTGATCCCGTCCCAATGAAAACAAAACTATTTCCAACAGAAACAATAGAAACATTTGTTAATCCAGCACCAACACTCATTGAGGATCCTGCCCCAATTCCTGTTCCTGTAGTAAATCCAATAAAGATTTGAGTTGATCCGATACTAACAGTTTGTGATAATGCTGTAGTGTATCCAACGGAAGAAGTATTTGCCGTACTAATTGTGACAAAGTTACCATAAATTCCATTAATTGCAACATTTGTCAAAGCTGCAGTAGTTCCAACACCTGTTACCGATATTGTGCTAAAAGTTGATATTCCTGAAGTGTTTGCAACAAAAATTACGGTAGAACCAAAACTAACAACCTCTGAAATTGTAGAAGTTGTTGTAATTCCCGAAATTGTTGATGCAGTTCCAATTTGGAAAAATGTAGATCCTACTCCAACAACTCTTGCATCTGTAATAGCGATTCCAGTGGGAGTATTTGGAGAAAAGACTGATACTGAACTTCCAATAGAAACTCCAGTTGTAAATCCAACATAGAAAATTGTAGATCCTACAGAAACATCTGAAGTTAAAGTTGTTTGTAACCTTGTTCCTGGAGTAGTGGACGCTGAACTTATATTAACATAAGTTGCTGACACAGAAACAATTCTTGCATTTGTGTATGCAATTCCAATTGATATTGAGTCTCCTACAGATACGTTTGCTGTTGATGACAAATAAACTGATGTAGAACCAACACCAACATTTTGAGTGAGAGTTGGGTTAAGATAAGTAATGTTTGAATTATATTTTGCTGCAGAAATAGTTGCCAGTCCAATAACAATGTCATTAGATTGAATTACATCTGCACTGAAAGTAGATGCCGCACTTACTTGACCATAAACTGACTTGACATCTGCAATTGAATATGTTGTTACTGCTACTGCAACTCTTGGATTTTCAATTCCATCAAAAATAAAATTTTCATTTTTGATAAATTCTCCAGTTTTTTGATATACTGTTAATGTTGTTTCTGCATTAACATTATTTCTTAAAAATCCAGTAGCTCCACTATACTTTCCTTTGATGAATGTCGGAGTAGAAAGAGTTATTGGTTCGTTTAAAGTAATTTCAGTAAAAGTTTGTACATCATAAAGTGATACATTCCACTTATTTCTGTTTAGATTGTCGGCATCATATTGACCGGATTCTAATTTAAAATCATAAACTCTTGCTAGTCCAATTTCTTTTCCAGATGCTTGAACTGCAGGTGCTTCCGATGCTCCATAAGAAGCAGCAAATCCAACTCTTTCATTTCTCAAACTTAAGACAAAAGTATTTCCAATACCAATGACTGGATTACCATATACCCTATTCAAGGAAATAGTTGGACCAGTATAGTAATCAATCAGTTGGTTATTTAAACTTTTTGTTGCTCTTGGTTTTGGTGAATCGAGATATGTTGGACTAATTGTTTCTACTTCATATCCTCTAACAAGTGCTTTTCCTGGGGAAATTTGATATAAAGCCAAACCATCTGAAGGAACAGATCCGCCATCAGTTGTTTGATTTGAGGTAAATACTCCATTATTCCCCAAATTGTCATTTAAAGACTCTTTTACGGAAACTGCAAATGGAGAAACGTAATAATCTCCAGATTCCTGATATGTTCTTCTTGCTAATTCTTCAGATAAACCTCCAAGATTATTATTCTTGGATAGAGAGCGCAAAACTCCAGCATTTACTGTAGCAAGTTCAACGAAATCATTATCGTTGAAATCATTCAAACTCTTTTTATAAAGTCTAGCAGTAATTTTTAATCTATCTGCTCCTGGAGCAGAAAAATTGTTAAATCCTCTTGAATTGTCATTTAAAGTAGGATCTAAATCAGAACTAACAACTTCTTCTCTTAAAAGAAGACCTATTCTATAAGAAGGTGTACTTGCATATTGATCTAAAAGAATAGTCTCATCCTGAACGGCAATAAATTGTCCTTTTGCAAAATAAACGCCGTTTGTAATGGAAAATGCGGAGGCAATAGAGGTGCAATTTAATGAAATTGTTGATCCAAATGGTTCTCCCGCCGCAATAACTCTTCCTCCAAAAGATACGGTTTGGTCAAGAGTTAATAGTTCACCATCTGCAAAAAATGTTGTTTCATTATCAACTGTGCTGGATCCAATATAGCTGATATAAAGAGTAGCATTTCCTCTTTCTGATTGATCTGCTCTCAAATAGTTTTTAACAACGGCAGTTACCCCAGATGATCTCCCAGTAATTTTTCTATCTACTAATTGTGGAAGATATTGAGATAAAGTAATTCCAAGATATTCGTTACTAATCTCTATAGCATGGTAGATATTGTTATACGCAATATTTCCCGGTATTACTTTTGCACCTTCTTTGAAAAAGTGCTGTCCAAATTTTTCAATTTGATTTTGCAGTATTGACTGCAATGTTGTCAATTCTCTTGCCTGTATTGGATACCCAGGTTTAAACAATACTCTATAATAATCCTTATTTGGATCAAAATCATCAAAATATGGAGCTACGTTTAAATTAGTTTCCTGTGGCATAGTCTTTTAGAATTGCAAAATGATTTTGATATCTTCTTTTTGATTTGAAGACCTAGTTATAGATGGTCTGTTGTCAATGTAAATAATATTTCCACTATATTTTTGAACTTCTGGCTCAGAAATACCATTAGTAAATTCTTGACCCAAATAGTAGGTCCTATTATTTATTACCGTAGAAAGACCACTAAAAGAAGTGTGAATCGCTAAAGTGCTTGCTGCACCAACGATACTTATAGATCCTGTATTTGCTGGAGATCCTGTAAAACGGTGTAAAGTGTAACCATACGTTGGAGAAGTATTTTGGGTTCCATTCGTATTAAAACCTGCAAAGGTTCTGTCCTGCCAATATTTTAAAACTCCAGTTGTTGAATCATAAGAGATAACTCTACCAACAGCCGTGGATCCAACTCCAATTGTTTGGGTTATGTAACTATCCGCTGAAAATGTTGCTGTTGTATAGTCTGCTCCAGTTAATTTTATTGCATACACAGCACTTGCTTTTTCTAAAGTTAAATTGTCGGTAGTTGAATTTAAAACTTTAGGACTTTCAACGATGCCAATTCTAGCAATTTCATTTCCTGTTATAAAATCTGGATTTGATGTATCATTTTCAATCCTGCTATAAATCAAAACATTTTTTGCACCCAATTCTCTATAAATATCGGCGCCATGACCTCCTTGTGGAGGTATAATTACATTAAAAGATGGTGCTGATGTTCCTACCGGAATTTTTCCAGTTAAATCTAAAGTTCCAAAGGTATATCCACTACCTCCACTCGAAACTGTTACAGATTCTACTTTTTGGTCATTGTTAATAGTTACAATTGCTTCTGCACCACGCCCATCCCCTCTGATAGGAACTCCTGTATAAGTTCTATTTGCAGTTCCTACACCAACGCCTCTATTTGTAATTGTAACTATCTTTATTTGACCACTTGTTGCCGCATTATCTCTTACTGCAGCGACATCGGAATTTGTTGCCCAATCAATAGGGACTGGCATATAATTTGTAGTATCAAATTTAATAATATCACTTGGCTTTATTGTATAAAGATACTTCCAAATATACCCATCGCCACTAGATCCAGCTTCTCTTGGTTCCAAATCAATAAAAGTTGGTTCATCAAGAGAAGGTCTTCCCTCTGGATAATCTGGACTGGTTCCATTATGTAAGCAAATATAAACTCTATAATCACTATTCATCACATAGTAGTTTGCATCATACAAACTAAATGCATTTGATGGTTTTGATCTATTTTCTGCTCTAATGTCATGACGATACATATCATATGTAATACCAGATTGCCAAGCAATTTTTTTGATTACTGGTTTTACATCTGAAGGAGTTATTTTCTTCAGAGCAATCATTGTATCCCAATAACTAAATTCTTGGTCAAAATTATCTCTTGGATCTGGTGGACTAGAATTCCAAGTTGAACTTATTTCTGTTGCATTTGGTAATCCAACAAAAGTGTAATATGAGTTACTTGTGGATGCAACACCGGCAATAAAGTTTTGGGCATTTAATATACGAAGTTGATCAGTTATAATTGCAGACATTTGACAGTGTTTTTTATTTATTTATCAAGTGATCAGATGTAATTATTGTATTTGAGTGGTATTACTCTAGAAACTAATGCTGAAGTTGAAATGCCATTTGATCCATTTCTGGTATATGCATCAAAAGATTTTGCATTTACCCTTTCGCCCAAAACAACTCTTCCCCAAGAGTAATTTCCAAAAAATGTAGTATGACTAATTCCACTTATTGAATTATTTGTTACACTAACAGTTACTTTGGCAACAGTGGTTGTTCCTACTCCCGGAATTGAAGTTTGAGCAGTAGAAACAGATGCAACTTCGTAAACATTATCCAAGAATTGTGTTCCTATACCTAAAATTGATCCATCGCCATAAAGTGAAGTTGATGGATTACCAACATTACTGTTATTGACAACAAAATAATAACCAGTCTGTATTCCACTAACTGTAGTTATTCCAGAACCACCCATTATATTCGCAGATCTTAAATATGAATCTGATGGAATATAAAAATTGAATGTAATTCCTGTTTGTGCTACTCCAACTATTGATGTTGTAGCAATTCCAACAATTACCCCAAAATCTCCAGAGTACGATAAAACATTATTAGTTTCATATGTTGGTGTTGGGGGTGAAATCAAAACAACTGGTGGATTGGTTGAGGTATATGCTGATCCAGTTGTAGTTCCTCCATATGAAACAATAATAGATGTGACAATACCAGAAGTTATTGAAGAAATTGCAACTGCTCTTTGTGTTGTTCCAAGACCAACAGGAGTTGCGATGGTGACTTCTGGGGCAGCACTGTATCCACTCCCTCCATTTAAGATTGATACTGAAGTTATTGTTCCACCAGATGAAACAATAGCAGTAGCTGCAGCAGATATTAATTCATTATTTGAAATAATAGAAATCTTTTTCTGATTTATTGAAGTCTGATTTTCTCTCACAGAATCAAAGAAAGTTTTTACATTATCAACAAAAATTACTGTTGATGCAATACCAACACTTTGAATTATATAAGCAGATGGTAAAACAAGAGGTTCATATAAAGTTCTGCTCTTACCAACTACAATATTATTAACCAATTTGTCACTTCTCTGGTGACACCAGGTTACAGAACGAATACAATTTGGATCATCACTAATTCCAGGACCAACATATGGATTGGTTTCTACAGTGTCAGAAGAAATGATTTTGGTTACAAGTCTTTCATCTTGCTGAATTGAGTCTATGCAAAGAGATTCATTGGCATTTATTGTCAAAGTATCACCAACTTTTACAGTTTCTATAACATCAGTAAATTGTACGTCAATTTCTCCACTACCCTTATAGAAAAGAATTTTGCATTTATCTCCTGTACCATCAATTCCATCTACTGGAGCTTTTGGTGGTTCTGCAAACGTAATGACACTTCCTCCAGTGAAAGTATAACCGTCTCCAGGAACTTGAAGGATGTCATTCAAGAATACTAATAACGTTGCTTGTACATCAATATTGGATCCTTGTTTTGATCTGATTGTAACAGGAGATCCATTCTTATTAATTGTAAATTTCCTCTTGACTCCATCAAATTGATCTTCTATTTTATCAAATACTTCCAATTCACCGATGTTCCATCCAGAAAAACTATCTGATGCAACTTTTTCAACTGTAATTTCAAAATTTGAAAATAGTTTAGAAGGGTCTGTTGGAATACCAGTTAATCCACCAGTTGCAACTGTAAGAATTTGTTTGTTTTGATATCTATATCCAAGATTTGAGATTTCAAAATCAATAACACTTGATCCCTGACCAACAACAATATCAATAGTTGCTTCTGTTCCAATTCCAGATGGACTAGAAGAACTATAAATCAAAGGTATATTGCTATAAGATAATGGAGCATCAAAAATGACATTTGGTGGGTTGGTGGCGGTATATCCAGAACCAGGATTGGTAATTGTAACACTTACAATATGACCATTACTTACAGAAGCAGTTCCTATGAACTGAATATTTGGATTACCTACTGATGAAGTAAATACGCCAACATTGACTACTGTTTGAATTCCTGCTCTATACCCAGATCCACTATTTCCAATACTAATTGAAGATATTGTCCCTGCAATTGAAACAATTGCTGTTCCACCAGCAGAAACTAATGGTTGATACCCAAGTCCTGCAGTTGAACCTACTGATACAATAACTCCACCAACCGGGATAGTTGCAGTATTTGGATCTGAAGAAACCGATGTTGCTGCTCCAAGGAAAGAAATTGAAGTAATTCCTGCATTTTCAGATAAATTATAATCTTGTGTTTGAAGAAGAGTTCCTTGTGGACCTTGGAAAACACCATTAATTAATACAATAGAATTGTTTGTGGAAAATCCAGTAATATTCTGCCCATTTGCCTTTAAAATAAAATGTTTTGTCGATGCATCAAATTGATCTGAAATATCATCGAAAATATAATTTTTAGAATATGTTTCATTTGTTGATCCAATCGAAGCATTTCTTAAGAAGGTTCTTCCTTGGAATTTTGCCGATGTTGAAATTCCGGTCCAGTCTCTTTCATCTGGACTGTTGGTAGATGAACCAATTGGAGTCAATCCTTTTGGAGCATCAACAAAATTAATAGTATTATCAACAATATTGTAATTTCCAGTTATTTTGGTTACTAGTGAAGATGTAGAATGTGTTGACAAACCTGTTCCCATCCATGGTCTTTTAACTAAAATATAGTTTGTACTTCCAAATCCAACACTCTCAATTTTCATTATCTCATCATTGACTTTTATAAGATCACCGCTAAAGAATGACGTTATTCCAGAGAATTTAAGAACGTTATCAGTTCTTGATACGCTTGTTGTAATTCCCGTTGTTACTGACGTTGAAACAATTGGTGATTGGATATAGTTATCAATTGCGATTAAACATCTACCATTTTGGTTTTTTGATGTTAATGTATGCGAAGCTCCTATACCAACGCTTACAATATCTAAAGCAGCAGGAGTTGTTTTTAAAGCATCTTCTGCACTTCTCGCAAGTTTAACTCTTCTTTCATCAACTTTGATTGCAAAAACTTTAGAAGGAACTTTATTAGTTACACCAATACCAGTACCAAAATCAGTTGATGCAATACCAATTGCTTGTGTACTTCCAGCTCCAGAATGTGTATAAATGAGTTCCTCTCCAGTAACAAAGAAATGTCCAGAGATAACAATACTGTTAGAATCAGTATCCACGACAGAACTATCATTTCCTAGGAAATCTCTTTGGAATATATTTCTTCCACCATGTGTCAATCCAAATGCTCTCTTTACGTCGGAGAAAGTTCCTTCGTACATTGCAAATCCCGCATTTATTTCTCCATTGTTCATGTCAATATTTAAATTTGATGTCAATGATGTTGGGTTTACCAACTGTAAAGACATTTGAAACACTCTAACTTGAACATTAATGTTTGGATTTGGGGTAAAATATAGTTGAGTGTGTGTTGTACCAGCACCAGCTCCTATTGTTCCAACTCCTGATACTGTTTCTATGCTTCCATATTCAGTTATAAATGCTTCACTATCATCATCAACAACAATAACTTCAGACATTTGATAATGTCCATTGGTTACATCTTCAGCACAAACTATGAAGTATGATGCATCATGCTGATCCTCAAGATCTGTGGGATCAAAGATATTATTATTATATTGGGCAATTACATGCTGTGTAGGTGTTGGTGACGATGAAATTGTAGTGATTGTAGAATCAATAAATCCAATGCTTTCATCAACAGGTCCAAAAATGTAAGTGCCAATGCCAGTTGATGAAGTATTCGCTATTGAAACTTGTATCGTGTTTACATTTACAGTTCCTACACCTGCATTTACAGTAAAATCTACGTTTATATTTGATCCAGATATGTAAGCAGAATATGTTCCTAATCCAGACGATGCTTCAAAAGTGTCTAGACCAAATGTTGTCATCTGCCCATATTCTAAAAGATAAACTTCACTGTTATCATGAATAAGACTTAACTCATTAACCTCATAAACAGTGCTATCTCCAACCTTATCAACTTCAACTAGTATTTTTGATGCTCTGTAAGAATTTGCAATTGATACTATAGTTCCTGTAGATGCTGGTGCAATTGATGTTTTGTTAGTTTTAATTAAAACAGTATCACCTAAAGAAGTAGATCCAACACCAGAGACAGAACTATCTAAATTAAAACTAATATAACTTATATCAAAATCATTAACTTCATATAATGTGGGATAGAAAAGAAGATAACCATCACCTTCACTGAAGGTTACATCAAAACTACCCAAATCATAAGCAGTTTCAACTCTACCATATTGACTTAAGTATCCTCTTACTCCATTATGAGCAATACTAACCATCATAGATTGTCTTTCACCAGTATATCTCTTATCCCTCATATAGGTGAAATACTTCTTAACTTTTTGTCCAATATCGAAACTGTCTACTATAGCATATGGGGTTGATCTTGGTTCACTGTTAAATTGTCCACTAATGTCATCTATTATTAAGACTCTGTTACCAATAGATTCAAAAAAGTCTGTTAAAACTCTATTTGAAAAATAAATTTCAGATGATACAATTCTATCTGAAACATTCAGTTTATTTTCAAAAACAGAATCATAATCAACATAACAAGACAAATCATATTCACTTACCAAGTCATTAAATGTGTCTACTGTACTTCCAGAGTTTGGTGTATTTGATATAATTTGCGTTCCTGCTGATGATTCTATTTGTAAATCAGAAAATTTAACAAATCCAGAATTGTGAGAGAGTGAACTAACAACATTGTTCCATTCTTCAAAAGGAACATGAGATTTAATTGTATATGAGAAGTTTTGATAATACTCGTTATTTTGAATTCTGTGAAGATTATTATTTAAAAATCCAACTTCATTTTCCCAACCAATTATAACTTCTGAAGCAGCATCTGTATCAACATATGCATTAAAGTTGTATTTTTTACCAACTACACCTGTTGTTTTTGTTCCCAATCCTTTAATGATATCACCTGGATTAAATTCTTTTGATGATGAAAGTTTTAAAATATTGACTTTTTCATTCCAACTTTCAACTTGTCCGACTTTGTTTTCGGATACAACCAATTCTCCTTTGGCAAAAGAACTTTTCTTTAATTTTACGTCAAAAATTGGAAAATCCTTTTGAGCAACAATTCTTCCTGAAGAATTAAGTGCATCAAAATTACCTGGAATTTCCCCTCCATTTAAGAAGTTGGACATATTAAAAGTAACTATTCCAACATTGCCACCTAACCCAGAAGTTCCCTGTGGAACAGCAGTTAAAGTAAATAATTCATATCCATAATTTGAAGAATTATATCCTTTTCCAGTTGTAGCAATACCAACACTAACATTTTCAATTAAAACTTTGTCTCCAACAGAAAATGGGAAAATATCACTAAAACCAGTATTTAATCCAACTGAAACATCTTTTGTTATTGGATTGTAAGTGATAGATTCTATTCTACATCCGTTAGAATTGTTGATTGGAATAATTTTTGGTTTTCCGGTTATTCCGTCAGTGTTTTTTAATATTTGAACAAATTTTTGACCAATAGAAAATTTCAGATCAGTATCATCAACTATTTCGTTAGTATATTCGTCAATTAAAACAAGTCCTGGTGATAAAGAATATCCATTACCGGCAGAAGTAACACCAATGTAATCTAATTTGTTTAATGGGAGAACTTCAAATACTTCTGGAAGATTGCAAGAAGGTCTTAAAGTTTTATCTGTCGGATAATCATATCCAAGTAAATCTGATGAAATAGAGACAACAGTTCCGATACCAGCACCAAAAGGAGTAAGTATTGCATCAATACCACCTTCACTTGTTATAGTTGATATTCCTGGCAGTTTTGTGTAACCATATCCATTGTACTGCACCTTTATAGTTGAAATTCCACCAACTGCTTGTGATGATGTAGTTTTATACGATAAACTGCCTTGAGTTAAAGTATATGAAGATGATTCTGGCGATCCAATAAGATTGTATGTGAAAGTTGTACTTCCTACTCCAGAAACAGTAAAAGAACCATTGTATTTGCTTGAAATAATATTCAATAAATTGTTATTCTTGACATCTTCATCTAAAACAATTTCAGATTTTACTGGAGGAATGAAATTCGACTTGGTTGGAACTAATTTATAAAATAGTTTAGATGGAACTCTATCATCTACTGTTAAAGTTAGTTTAGCATTTGAAGAAATACCAACTGCTCCAATAGAAGAAACATTGAATACATTTCCGGATAAAGTGCCATAAAATTCTTGAGTAAATTGTTCGTCAGTATACAACTTTAATTCAAATGCAGAATATACTGATGATCCAGAAACAAACGATAATGAACTATCCGACAAATCAAATACAACTCTATTATCTCTATAAACCAATACTTCTGGATTAATTGGAGATAGTGTCCCTGATGATGCAGATGTTATATTTACAATATCTTTTTCAAATGTACTAGTACCGTATTTTGAAGTGGATAATTTAATTGAGTCATTTGTATAACGAATCGCATAATAAATTTTTTCACTTTGAAGTCCACCACATGGCGAAGATGCTGTATGAATAACACTATCACCAGTCTTTAAATTGTGATTTAAAATTTGAATGGTATCCGTGACTATATCAACATCAGATGCTGTAAATGTTCTTGGATTTACGACCATTCTTCTGTGATAATCATTATATTTTATAGTTACAGTATTTGTTGTAGATGGTTTAATAGATACTGTAACTTGATCGGAAATTGCCAAATTATGAGTTGATGCTGTAGATACCGTTACAATATTTTTTGTGACTTCAGACTTTACAGAATTTTGTTTGATAGTTTTAAAACTATGATAAACATCAGTTCCAAAATCAAGGAAATACAATAATCCACCAGTCGTTCCTACACCAGCAAAAGTTCCTGTTGTTCCTATTCCTATCTTAACTGTTGAAATTCCCAAAAGATTTTGAGAAATATTCGCTGCGTATACTGTGCTAGAATCTTGTAGTCTGAAAATACTGGATCCTGTTGATACTTGAATTGGTGTTCCACCATTACTTGAGTAAATTAACGGGTCTCCAGTGGTAATATTATGTTGTGGTATATAAATTGATTGTGTTGGAATAAAAATTTGAGTAATTCCAGCTCCAACATTTGAAAAGACTATAGTTGAACCTATTCCAACACCAGAAATACTTCCTAGTCCAACAGACTCTCCTGGGTTGAAGTAAATTTGATAGTCTCTTTCAAAAACTACATTTGATTGTGGTTTAGAATTAAAAGTAAATTTTCTAGAAATTTCAGTAACAACAGATGTTGCAGTGTGTGCTGATCCAGTTGTTCCTTCAACTTCTCTTAAAACTCTTAATCTGGACGATAATAAATCTACGTTTAAAACTTTAAACTTTTCATTTTCAATTTGAACAATATCATTTTCTCTAACTGTAGAGTTACTTAAATTTCCAGATAATGAAATATAAGTAACTATTCCAGTGGTAGATGTGTTACCTATTGATGTTGCAAGAGAATATTTTTCACTTGTAACTCCAATTACATGCGCTCCATCTAGTCCTGATGAAAAAGTCGTAATGCCAGAAATAGTAACCAGATCTCCATTCAATAAATTATGGGGAGAATTTGAATAAACTACATATCTACCATCTGCATTTAAAGGAGATATTTCGGCATTATAAATTACAGTCGATGCAGCACTAACAGAAGAAATTTCTTTTCCTGTAACCTCACTAACTATTGCAGATGCTCCAGTTCCTCCTGTTCCTTCATTGTCAAATACTATTTCATCGCCAACTTTATATCCACTTCCACCATTATCAATGACAATACTATCAATCTGACCTTCTGATGCAACTTTAATGTTTGCCAAGTAATTCTTATCTCTCAATGGAGAGAAGAAGTAATCATAAAAAGTGTTAAGACTTTGCGTATTGTAAGGAGAGGTATTCCTCAACCATGGATTTGTACGATTTTTATCGGACAAGTCATATTTGCTCTGATTTGATTCTTTATCAAAATTAAAATCTATTGGTTTTGATTTAAAAGTATTTCCAATTACATATGGGAATACTGGTTTTTTATATCCAGTAAATGGAAAGACAGACTCAACAAACGAAACATCTACAGTTGTAAAGTATGCATAAGTTCCATTTGGATACTCTGGTGTTACACAGTATCTTCCATTATGCTCGTCTAAATCTCCATTTCCTTTAAATTCATAGTCTTCTACAAAAAACCCTTCAGGAAAACGTGGTCTATTTTCTTTGGATACCAATTCATATCCAGACTTCATAAGTCTAGTTGTTCCGCCAGTTCTACTTGCAAATCCATATGGACCATAAATTGGATTTCCATCATATGCCCATCCAATAATTGGTGAATGATATCTTGAATTTATTTCAGAACCATTCACAAGTTGCAAATCAAAAACACCATATTTTGTCTCATTATTTTGAATTTTTTGATATACAGATTCTCTTAATTTTCTAGGAGTATATAAGTGAGAGTATTGTAATCCGTTATTGTCATTCAGTGACTGTTTAATATATCCATCATCCAACGAAGTAATATTTAAATTCTTTTGGAATGCATTTACGTTCCACTGTTTTATATCGAATGATAGATCAGCACCTCTTCCCGAAGGAACTACCGTAATTGCAGTAGAAGAATTAAATCCAGATCCGCCATTTATTACTTTTACTGAAGATAATCTTCCGTTTCTTAAAACAGGAGTTAAAACTGCATTAGTACCAATTCCAGATATTAAAAGATCTGGAGGAGAATTATATTGTTCTCCTCCATAATTAACAATTACTTCTGTAATAGATCCATCATTGACGATTGGAAACAACTCTGCATCTTTTCCACTTAAAAATTCATAATTTGGTTGACGACTATAATTCAAAATTTCGGATGATCCATAACCAATTCCACCAGATTTTATGTCAACTGATTCAATTCCACCTCTAAAAATTGGTTGAATTTTAGCATTAAAATCCTGACCAGAAAATGTTGATACTCCAATTAGACCAGAAATAGTTACAGTTATTGGTTCATAATTAAACGTATGTACACCACTTCCTGTTGAAGTCAATTGCACATACTGTTGAGTTTCATAATAAAAATACTTGTTTGTAGATGCTACTCCAACTGGAGAAAGTTTAAAATTGTCATCATCTACTTTTGTAACAATATATCTTGAAATTGTGGATAATCCTGAAATAATATTTCCAGATGAATTGTATACTATCACCTCTCCAGAATTATATCCATGATCTTGAATATTAATGTATCCTAAAGATGTATTAATTCCTGAAATTTGACAAGTTCTTTCTTTATTTTGATAATTCTCTCCTGAATTTGTAACTAAAATACTTGTAATTATTTTCTTCTTATCGAGAGATTCAAATCTATGATTTCCTGTTCCATAATCATTAAGTGAAATAGCATTTGTTCCAGAGAGTGCGTCTCCTTCCGTATTATAGAGTTTAATAGTCTGCTCATCTATAACATTAGCATAATATAATGAATTGGTTGTTAACCCAGATATTGCCTTTTCACCATCTGTTTTATAAACAACTTGCTCAATGCCTCTAAACTTATGATAAGTGGAAAATCCGATTGTATCGTTTGAAAGATTTACATATCCAGAAACTACAGTTGAATCAAAAGAAACAGAATGAACAATTAAAGATGTATTAACTTTTGCTTCTGCTCCAATTCCATTGCCACCAGTAATATCAATTACTGGATCTCCCATATAATCAAATCCAGTTTCTATTACATCAATTCTTTGTAAATTTCCAGATACTGATACTGTTCCAGTTGCCCCAATTCCAATTTCATCTGTTATTAAAAGTTTGGGTGGGTTTATAATATCATAGTTATCACCGGATCTGTTTACAAAACATTTTTGAATTTCTCCATATCTAACAAAATCAGTGGCTTTATAGTTTGTCAGTTCAACTCCGTTTACAAACATTCCAATATTTGAACCAATAGGAGTTGGATATGTCCCGCTTTCGTTATTTGGTTCTGGGAAAAACCTTAATAAATTTTGAGATTTAATGGGAGCATCTTTAAATTCAGCTGGTTGAATATAATTGGATGTTACAATTCCAGAAACAGATAAAAAGTTATTTTTGAAAACATCTGCTCTACTTCTTGCAAGTTTTAATTGATTAGAATTTATTCTCTTTACAAAATATATTCCTTCATCAAACGCTGTAAATTTACTTTCAACCTCTACAGATACTCCATCTCCATCATCATCATTAAATAAAATTCCTTTTTTATAATAAATGGAATCCCCAGTATAATATCCATGATCATTGATATTTGATGGATAATTATTAATCGTTAAAGTGTCTCCAGAAAAAGTTCCATTTAGAGGAATAACTCTGTCATAAAATGATAAAGGTTGATTTTTATATGATGGTATTGATGGTGAAGCAACTAAAACTTCTCCATCAAAATTGCAATAAACACTTTGTATATCTGAATTATAACTGTTAATATATGAATACTTTTGTAAGTTTGTGCTTACTTGTGATTTTTTTATTTTTCTTTCAATAGAATACTTTCCATTTACACCTAAAAGTCCTTGACCACGTATAGTGAAAGTTTTCCTATCAAAAATTGCAACTATATTGCAATCGTATGAATTATCATTGCTATCTTTTAAAGTTGCAGCATCTCCTACAAAGAAAATATTGTCATCATACGTTTTTACTCTATATGTTTGATTAGAACTGTCAATTAAAGATATTTGTTCTATGTTATATCTTAATGGAATATTTAAGACCCAATCAACTGCTTTTGAAGTTGTATTTGCAATTCCAGGATAAGTTAAACTTGCAGAATCACCTTTTGAAAAATAAAATGTATCATCTACAATTTGTACATTCTTAAAAATAGATCCGATCCTAACCTTAACTGGATTGGATGTGGATAATCCCGAATATCCATATGCATAAGCATCAAGCCTAATTGTTGAACCGATACTAACTGAAAATGAAGTTGGTTCTACTCCAAAAAATTGTGTTAATGTCTTTGAGGAATATGATAGACTTTCATTACTTCCATTTGAAAGAGATACAACAATTTTTCCAGAATCTGGGAATCCAACTGTTGAATCTACATCGAGTGTTGTTGAACCTGAAGAAACTTGTGTAGTAGTTCTTGTGTTTGGATGAGGTACAAACGGTGCATAAGAATTTCCAGTTGTATTTTTTGGATCATCATAATCATAATTTAATTTTAATCTATAGTAATCTTTAGTATCTGTTTTTAGGACTTCAATATCAGCAATTGCTGCTTCTGAACGTTGAATTCCATAATTGCTAATGGCATCTTGATATAATGTTCTGTTTTTTAAGGTTGATGGATCTCCTTCTATTGCTTCAACGATAATATCTTTTGTTTTTCTAAAAATAGCGTCAGAAGGTTTTAACAGAAAATCTTTTGGATTGATAACTCTAATATCATCTCCATAAAGCATTCCAAAAAGAATTCTAACTGATTCTTCAGTTCCCTTTGAATCATAAAAATCCGAAATTTTACCAATCAGAGTCTTTTGATTGACTTTTGAAGAAATGTCCCTATCTTCAAACCCAGGAAGAAATTGGTCTTTTAATTTTCTTAAAAACTTTTCTAAAAATAAAACGCTTAAGTTTTCAATAGTAGATTCACCACTATGTGCTGCCGCTTCGGTTTCTTTAAAAACTAATTGTTCTGGACTATCTCCCTTTCCATATTTTACAACCCCACTAAAACCACGAACACACTCATCAAATGTCCTGTCGGTTTTTGATTTATAAAGAATAATTTCATCATTTATTTTTAATAAACCATATCTATCGGGAAAACCATACGTTCCCAAAAGATTTTCAGATGGATTGTATACAGCTGATATAGAAGTGCTGAACTCATCTAACTCTCCATCGAGAACACAATTTTTGCTGTGGTTTGTCAGTGAGTCTAAATCAAAATATTGGTCTATATTTTGCAATAGATCTAAAGTAGAACCAGTATATCCCTGTGACGCATAATATTCTTTAAAAAATTCATTTATAAGTGGATATCCGTCTCTTACAAAAGCAGGAAGTTGTGAAGAGATAAGATCTTTAATTTTGACTCTGGTTCTATCTGTTGATATCATTTTACTGCTTTAATTAAATTAGTTAATGGTAGTTGAGGAAGGAGTTGTGGTAGTTGCGAGTATTGGTGTTCCTCGTACTAAACTTGTATTTGCATAACTTGAAGAAACAATGTAACTACTTCCAGAAACATCAGCTCCAGATGAAATGGTATCTGGTAAAGCATTGATAGTGCTGTTATTAATATCTATCTGCAAATAAAGATCCTGTAATCCGATAACATCATTTGAATGAGGAGAAACTGAAATTTGAACAATAGAGACTCCACCATCCTGAAGTTCAGTTCTGATTATGTTAATTGGATTGAGTCTAATTTCACCTTTCAAATAATCAATTTGACCGATTGAGTCTCTTACAATTTCTGGATTTCTTGCAGAATTTAACTTGAATAAGAATATTGTACCGTATCTTCTACTACTTGTGCTTGTTGTATTTGGTCTATCGCCAAGATAGACTGCATATGGATACCCACTTACATAAAATGCACTTGTCTTAATATTGTATCCAGTTTCATTTCCGATATGGAATTGATTTCCATAGCATATTTCATATTCTGCTAAAGTATTGATAGCGGCTTTTAAATCTCTTCTCATCGTAACATTTGTAATGTTAGATGTAATTGACTGGTGACTATCATCAACCAACTTTAAGAATTTACTATATTTGAAACGAGCACCAAAAGTATTTAATTCTGGAGACTCTGCATATTCTTGAACATTTTGTAATGCAAGAGAAGTTACAAATGCTTGACTTGGAGCTAAATTGCTGTTGTAATAAGCGACAACATCAGTCTCAAGATACAAATATTTTAGATCAACAATTTCGGGTTGAATTCCTGCTACCGCATATTGACGCAATTTCGTCTTGATTTCATTCTTTGCAGAGTTTGACAAATATGGTCCATTCGTCGGTTTAATTGCCAAGAATACTTTTCCATATTGAGGTGGATTCAATTCCTCTCCACCATAGGCAGCAATTGCATCAATGAATGGATATACTTTGGGAGTAATGATTTCATAATCCCTTGATGTCACTGCTCTATATCTTGCTGAATAAAATCTTGGAGCATACTTTTTAATAGAGTCAACACTTTCTATAGATTTTCCGTTTGATGAGACCTCTTGTGTAGTGATTTGAGAAATTCCAGACAATGCGACAGTTTCTGCACCACTTGAAGTATATGTTATTCTTCCAGTAAATCTAAAGGAGTCAATTCTATTCGCTAGTGCTCCATTTGTTGTGATGTAAGAAACTTCAATGTAACTATTATCAGGTGGTTTTACCCCAAAGACATCATCTCCAAAAATTAATTCATATCTTTCATCTTCAATTTCATTAATATAAAAAACTGGTTCTGTTGGACCAACTCCAAAAATTGAATCTGTTTGTCTATATTCTCTTGATATTGTTGATGTTCTAGATGGCTTAACAGTGACTCTAATAGTTTCAGTGTCAATTCCTGCGTTTGGTAAAATATATCTTTGTCTTGGAGTAAGAGGATTTACAGTAAAATCTGCCGTTAAATATGTTCCCTCATAAACTTCTACATTTTCAAACAAAGCAAAGTTTGAAATAACTGGAACAGTTATGTCTGACAAAGATGCAAATGTAAAATTATCCCCAACATATCCAGTTCCTGTAGCACACACCAAACCTTTATGTAGAGTAAGAGATGCTGGTGGTGTTTGATAACCTGTTGATGTATCTACAAAAAATGTTATAAGTGCTTTTGCACATTTTTTAGATCTTGGTACGTAACCAATATTTCTTGCAAGAGAAACAACATTTTCTCTTAGAGTTGCACTATCAATAAAGACTTCGTTTGTCACCATGTTTGCATTATATGATGCAATATAGGTGTTATATGCAAGCATATCAACAATCACAGAAAGATTTGATCCCTCAAAATCATAATCAGTGAAATTTGAGTTATTTCTTAAGTAATCTCTGATTGACTGCTTAATCTGGTCAAAATCCAGATTTGTAAAATTAATAAGTGACATTATCGTGACTGTTGTAAAGCAAAGTCTAACTGTTGTGGTTGAGCTTCGATACCAATAATATCATAGACAATTCTGACATAATACCCAGTATCATTTTCATCCACTTCAACATTAACTTCTTTTAAACTAACTCTCGGTTCAAATGTTCTGATGGTATCTTCAATACTCGATTGAATTGCTGCAGCACTGATAAAGTCAACATTTTCAAAAAGGGTTACAGAAACGTCAGATCCGAGTCTTTGATTAAAAGGTCTTTCCCCTCTTTGAGTTAAAACCAAATTTTGAATTGAACGAGCAATAGCACTTTCATTTCGCAGGTCAACCAAGTCACGATTCAACGGATTAGTCCCAAAAGAAAGACTAATGTCTCTAAATGCTTGGCTGACCCTTTCGATTGGCATTTAAATTACAGTATTTTTTCTATTTATTAGGTTCATAGAGGGGTTCAGTGCCATATTCCCAGTCATCATAATCAGCATCATTACGAATTTTTGAGTGTAATTCGTTTTGATACTTAAAATTATGCTTTTTTTTGTTTAAGTCATAGTTAGCAATCTCTTGAATCACTTTTTTTGACTTAATTTTTTCTTCCCAACCATACTCACTTGACAAATATTGAGTTCCCCACTCATTTTTCATAAAATTTTCGTCTTTATCGACTTGTTTGGTCATTTTTTTGCTCCTGATTTTGTAAATCAGAACTTTTTACGGGGTTGCTATCCCGAATTTCTGTAATTTCGTACATAAAATCATCGGAAGTCTCAATTTTACGACGATTTTCGACGGAATATTCGGTTAAATCTATTTCGTACCCTGGATTTTTGGTAATTCTATTCTTTGTCCAGGCATCATCATACCATAAAATCTTATTATTGGGATATGCATAGAAGTTTCCATTATCCATCTTGAAAAAATGAGCACATTTATGCTCTGGAGTCTCACTAAAGTTGGTATTCAGTGTAGATTTTGACTCCCAGGACCAATCAAGAGTGAACAAATAGGTCCCTTCGTTCTTCTGCCCCTTATAATTGATTAATTCTGCACGCAATCCTGCTAATCTTGAACGAATTTGAACATCAATATAAGGAGAAAAACAATCCCACCACATACATTCTTCTAGTTCGGGAACTGGTGCATCTGGTTTCCAGCAAAATGCATGAATTGGTCTGCGAGTCCAGTTAACTCCATTCTCTAAAAATGCCTCAAACAGTGGTACATGCTTCTCTAATGATGCTACAGAGTGTACGTCACATAAAGTTACCTCTCCATGTCCTTTTTTATGATTATAAAGAAACTCATTACGAATGTAACAAGTAATTGTTGGAAGATTGTGATTGAGATATGCCATATAAAAATCCAATAAAAAAGCATGTATTGCTACATGCCATTTAATCTATTTACCTTGTCCGCGATATTTTTTCTTTCTTCCATTGCGAGAGGTTGCTGAAAGTAATGTGCGAGGAGAACGCCCTTGGCGAGTTTTCTTCGGTGCTCCAGGTTCGAACAGTATTTTATTTGATCCACCTTTAGCCATAAATCACCTCCATCAAATAATACGAGTCTTTTCGTGTCCAACACGAATCCGAGGATCGCACCAGATTTCAAAGCCTTCTTCTTTGGCATCCAGACAGAATGAAACATCCTCACCACACATATC
>Ga0129336_10000211_pt1 | contig 32139 bp, 50 predicted proteins | sample CPB6_02_DNA_FD_96878 | JGI IMG/M metagenome (GOLD analysis project Ga0129336, IMG submission 96878) | Freshwater to marine salinity gradient microbial communities from Chesapeake Bay, USA - CPBay_Sum_0.6_0.2_DNA | ecosystem: Environmental > Aquatic > Marine > Coastal | place: USA: Chesapeake...
ACAGGACACCGTTGGCGGTTCCTCCGGAGAGAACAGGATTGGAAGTGATAGAAATAACGCCGGTCGAATCCGCAATACTGGCAGCAGCCGTACCGTCCTTGGCTTTGATGTTGGTGACTTCAATATTGGTTGCGTCAACCGTTGTCGCGTTAAGCTGACCAACGCCAGACACGTCACCCGTGGAATCAGCAATAGTCACAACGCTGTTTTGCACTAACTTACCTGTTGTGCCGTCAAACCTAACAATGGCATTGTCTGTGGCACTTGATGGTCCTACAACATCACCACCAGTTGCCCCTGCTGGATCATTCATGAGCAAGAATTGCGTACCGTCATACATCACATCAACAATCGAATTAGCCGCAATGGTTCCAGATGCAATCGCTGTAGCATCTTGATACGTAATGTTCTTAGCACCACCACCATTGACGTTAAGCGTTGATGCCGTGGTATTGGCATTGCCTGCCTTAAATTGAATTCGTAGCCCAGCCGAATACGTTGTGGACACACCTGAAAGCGTCACGACATAAGCATTTGCAGAGCCTGTATCAGGTGCATAGTTGCTATAGGTGTTAGCGTCATTTAAGGCTGTTGCAACCGTGCTGAAGTCAGCATCAAGGTTAGACAACGGAATAGCCGTTGTTGCCGTAGCAAATGTATTGGGGATGGTGACAGGCTTAGTCATTAGAACCTCACTCTTAATTCATGTTCAAGCTGGAATCCGTTATAGGTAAACGCTGGTGACGTTGAAGTCACCGTAAACCCAATGTATTTGCCATATTGCTGGGCATCGTACTTGTACAACGCATAGCCAGTCGGTGTCCATGCCACCGTTTGACCACTATTGTTTGTCCAAGTAATGGTTTGCAAATAAATGTTGATCCAAGACGACCCATTGGTCAATGTAATCGTCGGTGAGACTTGATTCTCTGAATCAACCGTTGCCGAGATCGTGCCAACGCCACTCGAAGCTATGGTTGCTTCAACACCAATCTTTAATGCTTGCTTGGTTCGTATAGGATCATTCAATGCCCATAACGCTGTCTTGACGACAGAAACAATTGAAGACGTTTGGTCATTGTAAAGTTTGTAAATTTTACCGTCTTCTCTAACACCATAAGCATTGACCAAACCAGACTGAGGTGACGATGCCATGTGCGTCACAGCACCCATGTCAGTCACAAACCATTTGCGATCAAAGAACACTAATTGCAGTTTGCGCAAAGTTCCCGAATCGTTGTAAGTCACACACCATGCGGCAACTAGGATGTTGTAGATCAAGGCTTGGCAAGCCGTCACTGGGTAAGAGAAATCAATGTTTGGGAAAATGTTGTCAAGCGAGTCGCTAATCTTGGTGGTTGTTGCACCCACTAAGGCATACACGCCATAGCGATTCATAAACAACACAGATCGAAAATAGGCAAAAATACCCTCTGGCAAGTCTGAACCTATTGATGCACTGACGTTTGTGTTGGTAAAAAGTGTTGCCCCTGTTGTAGCGCTCACCCTGACATCAGAAAACACGTTAATAGAATCTGTGCCAAACACGTACAAAAAGTTGTTTGCAGAAAGCAACTGCGTAATGTTGCCATGCAACGTACCGTCAGTAATGGTGATATTGCCTGCTGAGACCGTACCAAAGTCAGTGTAAGAATTAACCGCTGAGTAGTAAACAGTTCGATCTTTGGCAATCCACACCCTTCCTGAAAACGTGCTAATAGCTTGGCCTGTCAGTGATAGCAAGGAAACAGTGCCCGTGAACCCAGAACCACCCCCTGAACCTGCAATGCTAATGGTGGGCGCTGATGTATAGCCAGACCCCGCCTCAGTAATGGTTACGTTGGTAATAACACCGCTTGATTGCGTTGCGGTCGCAGTTGCTTGTACACCACCTGTTTGATTTGGCGCAGACAAGGTGACAGTAATCGTGCCTGCATACGATGTACCGCCATTGGTAATAGTCACACCATTGGCAGAACCAATCTTGACCAAGTTTGTGCCGTCCCAATCAAAGTATCCTTTGGTTGGATCAATGATGAGAACACGCTCATTTTTCCATTGCGCAGCCTGAACGCCTGCTGCTGAAAACGTTGCGGCTGCTGCAACCGTTGATAAAACATTGGTTGTCAGGTTAAGGGCTTGGCAACTACCGTCTGTTTGAAAGTACAGCATGTAGTTGGTTGCGCCAATATTGGCTGAAAAGACATACTCGGCAACGCTAGCCAAAATAGCAAACAACGATACTGTGCCACCACCTGCAAGCGTACCTGTTGCACTTGCAACAATTTGATCGCCTACAGCAGGTATAGCGGTCAATGAGGAAAACAACGCTTGCCATTGGCCTAGCGTGCTACCACCAAGTGCAGCAACAATGTAGGTCTTGCCGCTCGTTACCGAGGTGCCAGCAGCGGCTGTTACCCGTGCATAGTTAGGAATAATTCTGAGATTGCCATAGCCAACAGGCATTGCATTTTCAAGCCATGCAAATTCATTCTGATCAATGGCCGTGCGATTGGCCTTCGTATTGATGCCCTTAAAGTCCTTGGTAACGTGGTAGGACTTTCGCTGTTCCGTCTGGGCCATGATTAGTAAGGCTGCGAGAAGGGCGTTGGCATACGGCGCGTCATTGAAGAAGCAATGACTGAACGTGCTTGCTTTTCATATTCCGCTTTGAAAATCTCTGCTTCCCCGTAACTCTGTTCTTTGTACTTAGCAAGGTAAGCGGCATAAAACTTGACGGGTGATGTGTAGGGTGACGGGATCGGCTCTGTCTGAGAGTCGCTTAATAAGGCAATAGGCAAGACAATCGTATCAAGTTCAATTTGATAGTTTTGATCTGGCACAGGCCCAAAGTAAATGGTGTTCAAACCATAAAGGGAAAAGCCAATAGGACGGCCTGTGTAGTTCTGCCAGAATCGCAACTGTGCATTAAAGTCCGTCCAGGCTAAGTAACGCAAAGGAATGCGTGTATTGCCCCAGTAAAGATTTAGGTTGAGCACATCAAGAATGCTTGCGCCATAGCTTGGCAACGTAATCGTTGTCAGATCAAGTGTTTCTTGATTGTAGGTGGCAGTGCTTGAAGCGAGATAGCGTAGACAACCAGTGTCACGCACAATGCGATCACGGGCAGAGTTGATGTAGTCGGTCAGCTCTGTGTCTGACCAAAAGACTCCGGTAGCATCATGCAAGAGCCTTCTGACTTCTGCAATATAGCCCGTAAACGTGGCTGCCATGAACGCTCCATCTACTTAAGTAGCCTGCTCTTGGAATTTCGCCCCAGCCTTTGGCCGACGACCCAAAGGAGGGGCTACTCGTTCCACCAGCGGGGCTAACGACTGGCCTGTGCGAATTGGCTCTTTGGTAAACTGAAACTGGTTGAGCCGCGACATCGCTCGATCCCAATCAGTGCTCATGCGCAACCAACCAAGCCTAATCAAGTACGGTTCTTTGTTGTCATCACCATACCCAAAAATATGTCGTGCCACTTCAAGCGGCACAGGTACTGAACGATCTGGAGGAAAGTCAAACTTTTGATTGCAGAACCTGCCCTCAGCGTGTTGACTCCCTCTGTTCGTTACGTAAATCACGCTTCAAGTATGTCGCCGTAAACGTATACATCAGCAGTCGCTGCACCACCTTGCGCCGTCGTAAGCGACAAATAAAGGTTAGGTACTGACGACTTCACGGTGATATTTGCGTTACCTGCCGTATTCAGCGTTAAGTCTAAAAACAGCGCTGACGTTGTAAGCGTTGAGTAAGCCTGGGACGCTGCAACAACTGCTGTGCCACCTTTGCTGACAGCGGTATAAATACCGCCAGCAGCCGTGCTCAGTGACGTTGAAGCATTGGTCACCACAATCCGTCTTAGCACAAACTTAGACGGATTGCTAAACATGGTGATCTGTTGATCGGTGGTCACATTCATGTTCGCAGCGATCAACTTCCCAAGCAGGATACCTCCGAACTGTTGCGGCAATAAACTGCCGACTTTGTTGGCATCCATGCTTAACTCCTATTACGATGCGTTGTAAGTACCGCTTACTGCCAAACCACCGTTGATCGTTGCCAACTGCATGGTTGCAGCCTGCGACGTTGAGGTGTTTGAAAAGCGTACGTTAATCCCGTCTGAGAACAACACACCACCGACGTTAACGGCAATAGTGTCTGTCCAAGTCGGCGTATCATCAAACGTTGTCTGCACTTTCACACTTGCATTGGGTTGAAACAGGTACATACCTGCTGGAACCAATGCGGTGCCACTAGCAGCAATCGAAACGGTTTGCGCGTCAAGGTAAGCGCCTGCGGTATTCGCATTGGGGGAACTTGACGCAAGTATGAGCTTAGGTAAACCAAGTGCCATGATCTGCTCCTTACAGCGTGAGACTGTTGTAACCGGTCACTTTGGTCATGGACTTGGGCTTGGTGCTCACCATTTCAGCAATGGTCAACACAGCACCCACATAACCAATCTGCCAGTTGGGAAGGGTTGATTCAAAACCAGTGAACGCAAACTGCGCTTGGTTGTGAATGTACATGCTCAGGTAATTGCTGTTGAGCAAGTAGAGCGTACCCTCTGGGCAATAAGGATCAGGGTAGATCGGCACACCAGCAACCATCAATGCACGGAAGGCAGAACCTGGACCATCTTCACCGGTAGCAAAGTTGCTTCCAGGTGTGATCATGTAAGTCTCTTGGCCGACAAAGTCTTGCGCCAAAAGCGTCCATGTGCCAAAACCGCATACGCCAAAGGTTGGCATTTCCGCAGCCTTCTTAACCGTTCCGCTGATGTACTGAAGCACGTTCTGACGGGTCGGGTTAACCGAGCCAGCAGCGTACTCACTCGATGCCCACCAAGCGTAGGTCGAGCGGCTCAAGCCTGCATAAGTGCCGGCACTATCAACAGCAATGGGCAGGCCCGTGAACTGTTGCGAGTAAGCACCCGTACCATCAGAGGTATAGAGCGACGTTGCCATTGCATCCATCATGACGTTGGTCGCATCGTTCATGCGAGCCTCAATCAAAGGAATCACAGCGTAGTCTTGCTGTACTGCGCCTTCCATACCGAGGAAAGGAACTGGTGCAATCATCAGTTTCAGATTCCACTCAGCATTCCATGCACCTTGCTGCACGGAGGGCTGGGCAAACGAACCTGAGTAGTCTGACCACTGGGCATTCACAAATTGTGAACCTTGCACAGGAACAGTAACTGAGGAAACACCACCAGAGGCTGTCTGGCTGTTAGCAAGCAGTGCCGCCAACAAAGGGGTTGAGTTGTAAAGCTGGACGATCAGTTTGGGAATGAACGCCCTACGGGTGACGTATGTCAGTTCGTTATACTGACTCGTACCCGTTGCTGGAATAATACCGCCACCAATAGGCATGATTGAATCCTTCTAAAAAACTAGCCCCTAGTTGTACATCACAAACCTATTGGTCGCCTCGGACTCCGAAGCTCATTCAAGGCTTGCATTGCATTCTCCCGCGCAGCATTCTGCGGGTTCTTAAAGTAGTTCTTCAAATCAAAGTTATTAAGCACAGGCGATCCTTGAAAGATCGGGGTAGGCTTATCAACTTCGGCTTGTTTCATCCAATTAAAGTAGTCAGCAGCCGTTTCATGGTCGGCAATTTTCTTTTCAACCATTAACTTCTCAACTTCTTTAATCTCGTCATCAGACGATACTTTACCTTTTGACCTTAAAGCATTGCGCCTTTCTTCCAACGTCTTGCGAGCGTCGTTTTCTCGCAACTTAGCTTCAAGGGCATCAATCTTTGATTGCATCTGAACGCGAGTCTTTTCAACCGTATCTTGCAAGTCCAACTCAGGAATCGGCAAATCTTGCCGGATTTTCTTCGTCAAACGCAGCGCGTCACGGCGTGTATCTGGATTGTCGTGCAACTCCTTAGCAAGGAGTGCCAACTCTCGAATCTCGCCATCAGATAGGTTTTCAAGTGACATGACTTAGCCCCTTTGTCTTTAGATCACTTTTTTGGTATCACCAGGATTGCTCAAGGTCATTTTGTTCTTTGACCCTGCCTTGGCAGCAGAACTTAAGCCGCCAAAATCCGAGTAACGGTATGGGTTAACAATCTGGCCGTTCTCTTTCTTGTTGTCCAGAGGACGGCGAATGGTTTGTGCGCCTCTCGGCTTAAATAAATCAGTCATGACTTACTCCTAGATCGGAATGGGAGGGGATTGTGTACCCCCAATGGGTGCTTTGGCAATAGCTCGCATCTCTGGAGATGCACCGCCAGCTTGCGGCAGCGATTGAATCATCTGAATAATCTCGGCAGGAATCAATTCCTTGGTCTTGGCTTCTGTTTCACCAAAGACCCTTGCGAGACTTCCTAACACCTGAAGAATCCTTTTGCCTTCTTCAGATTCAGAACCAAAAGCAGGTAATGCCTGCTGCATCAAGTCCATTGCCATTTGCACATTGATCTTTGCACTGGCTTGGTCGCCTTTCTTGTCTTCAGGCGTGAGCATGGGTGAAGCCATCGGCGGCGTTTCAGCGCCCGACAACGCAGGTTTCGTCGTGTCGTCTTCGGGCATCTGGCCTTTAGCCTGATCGCTACGAATCATTTCCATCAGTTTGTCTGCTGGGACACTCATTGCTTATGCTCATTCAAGTTAAATCGGTGGGGGATAGTTTTGACTCCCTCCCCCTGGAGAGAGCGGAATTACTTCCGACGGCCTTTACGTCCTTTGCGTGCCATGATTTTTCTCCTATCAAGGCGCGGCCACTTAGTTCATCGGGCAAGCAGCCATACCCGTTTGTCGCTAAGGATGGGATTAACGACGGGTCTTGCGGGAACGCTTCATCTTACGTGCGTACATAGCATATTCCTTTAACGTGAGGATTGTCGAGTGCCACTAGATCGCACTTTACCTTGTATTGCATCGCGATTGTATTGCAATGAAGGGGGGCGATTCGTTTGTTTCATTAAGTCTTTAGTCATTCTGGGTTGATCACCCGCTGTTCGATAGGCTTCTTTTTGCATTACTTCACCTGTTTGAGTGGCATATTGGCAGGGCCAGCAGAACTCTGGGGCATAGGAACCTGGGAAGGCGCTTGTGCTTGTTGCTGCTGTGCAGCATTAGCCTCTTGCTTCTTCAAATCATCCTTGAGCAATTGTTTCATGGGTGGCTCAAGCAAATCAATTAAACGCTCTTTTGAAATGGCTTGTGCTTTGAAAAGATTGAAGGCCAACTGGCGCGTATCTTCCATAAAGATCGGAGAATTACTATGCGCATCGACTTTCACTACAAAATCATTGCTAAATTGCTCGGCAATAAAAGGCATGTTGTTAATGTCTTTGTAACTACGATCTTCATATCTGCGCATGAGCTTGAGATACATCGTTGCTACTTTCTCAAGTGCATCTTCAACTACTAAAGCCCTTCGCTTGGCACGGGACGCACCCATGCGAGCCAACTGAGAGGCATGACCTGCTGATCGCACACCAGACTCACCGCGGCCCTGCAAGACAGAAACAATGCCAGAGGCTTCTGCAAACATGCTGTCAATCTGGTCAATCTCACGAAATAAGTCATTGGGGATTTGCGGTGCAAGTTGCTCAACCTTCGCATTGGGCGAGTCGGTGTAAAGCAAGCCGCCAGCACGGTTTAATGCAAAATTCTTTTCATCCGGTATGCCCATAAAGCCTACCAAGGCTGTTGGTGGACTTACTTGCTTATTAAGCAAATCAAGAATTTCACTCATGCGCTTATTGCGCATTTGCTGCAAGTAAATCAACCGACTGACCTCAGAGATTCCCCAGTAGTAGTCATACTGTGGGTTTGGGCAGACTTGGATGAGCGGCACCTCACCTTTTAGATACACACTTGCTATTTCACGGTCATAAATGACGACATCTGGAGATGCAATGGTGACAAACTGATAGTCATCAATATCATCATTCCAAATGTAGAGTTCTTTCATCTCGACAAGGTCTTCAGCCACCCTTGCCCTGTAACGCGACACGCCACCCAAGTCTAAATTGACATTACCGTACATGGTTGGGTTGACTTGCGACATGATGAGTCGCTCAACACCTTGTGGCATTTCTTGTGAAGACTTTTCTGTCGCATTCACACGCCTAACAATTTCTTCACGCTTTGGATGCTTGTAGAGCCGATTGTAGAGTTCGCTTTTAGTGATGTAATACCACTGGCAAATGGCTTCTTGCCGATCCGTGTGCGCACTGTCTTCACGCAAGACACCCACGGTTCCTGGCTCAACAACATAAGGATGAATGCCTTTGTTGTAGACCAGTTTGATGAACATGGAGTTGAAACACAATGACCATGACAAGGCTTGAGAAAAGATTTGATCAGCGTTGCTGTTAATCCACTCATCATTGAGTGCTTGCGTGAGTACAGGGACTTTGGCCTGTTCTTCGCGGTTGACCGAGGCACCTAGGGTGATGGAAAACCGTGTGGTTTCTGCTGAGTAAAGAAAGCTGGCAAGCTGATCAATGTGCGGGAATATTTTGTTGAAATGTGCAGGGGCTTCGTCTGGCCCAGAACCAAACAAGTAAAAAGAGCGCAACGTCTGATAGTCAGCCTTACGTTCATCCAAACTGACCATGCATTTATTGGCAATGTCATTGTAGAAAAACTCACGCTCAATTGGATTGACAGGTATACGCATCAGGTTTTGACTTGTAAATTCTCGTGATCTCTAATGACCGTGGAAGGACGCAATTTGGGCAACGATACACCCGATTCTCTCATGCTTGCAAGTCCCTGCACCTGTTCACCTTTAACTGAATTTAAGTTAAAGCCGCCAATCTCTGTGGGATTACCCCACTTTAACGCAAAAGGATGGTCTTCACGGGCTGCTTGTTTGTTGTTCAATAAAGCATGAGGCTGCGCCTCACCTTCACGCACCGACTTAATATCACCCATGCTGTAATCCTTAGCCAATTGACGCATGGTGGTATCAGCGTGTTTGGTGCTATCAGATTTCAACCCAACGGGTTGCAAGAACACCAGTTGCACATCATCACAACCGTGAGGGCATACAGGTTGATTGCTTTCAAAAAATCCGTGTGCTGGACATTTGTAATCATGAACGACGGCCATAGCGACTCCTTATTTGTTCTTCAAGCGTTGGTTGGGTGTAATCACCTTTGAGCTGCACCCCTGTTTTGATTTGAAAACCTTCAGCAGTGAGTACCAACTGGGTGTTACGTCTTAACTTGGGTTGCGGTTCTTTGCGGTATTCAACATAGCGTTTGTTGCCCTTAGCCATAACACGCACTTCACCTTTTCTTACATGCTCGTAAGCCTTACCAACACGGTGTTGCACATAAGCACTTAAAGGAACGGTTTCGTAAAGAAAGACATCCCTTAGCGTGTAAAGCGATATGCCAGCAAGTTCAGCAAACCGTGCCATTGAGATACCACGGTTAGGGTCATCAAGAAAACGCTTCATGATGCGTTTAAGCGCTTCTTTGGTGTACGGATTAGTTTGCACCTTGCTTGATTCCAAGGTACTGCAAATAGTTGTTGATCTGCCTGCCAACGACTTGTGATTCAGGCGGGGTTCCTGCTTGCAGTGCGGCAACCTTGCGCGTCACGCGAGCAGCCAACAATCTTGGTTGCACTTGCTCTGCATAAGCCACACAGGCTAACGCTGTTGCCATCACCCGATCATCTTTATTGCGCCCATAGGCTGCAATGCTTGAGCCATCTCTAACAATGGACTTCATTTCTTCAATGGTTTCTTCAGAGTACACACCCATCATGCCACGTTCAAAATAATCCTTGAAGTAAGCCATCATGCGCTCTTTAGTTGCTGCGGTTGTCATATACCCAATTGAATTAGACAAGCCACCCATCGAGTCATTACGCCGCCACAGGTAGTGCTGCATGTTAGAGAGCACTGCAAATAACCCTGTCCCATACTTTTCTGGCAGGGTTGCTGCCTGACGCTTGAGATTCTTAATCTCATTGATCACCGCCTGCCCTGGCCCATTGACTTCCAAGTTTAAGGTTGAGTTCCTATATGCGCCAGCAAAGTAACAAATGATCCATGCAAACTGATAGGTGTTGAGTTCAGACGTTGCAAACTCTGCAACCTGATCTAAGCCATCTGCATAGCAACGATAGACCTGTAAACAAAAGCGATCCGCCCAATCCGATGACCCATAGGCTGGATCAGCACCAATCACGTAATAGCCTTCTGCCTTGGGTTCTTCCCAAACCTTAACGGTTGCCAAACGTTCAGTAGAACGCATGAGCGTTGTGTCTTCAAAGTATTGACCAATGTCAAAGCGGTAACTGTCTACATTGGTTTTCTTTGCCACCTTCATGGCATCCGTACAACGACTCGTTGAAAAGAACGATGTACCCGTCATTACAAAAGCATAGTCTTCAGTCGGAGGAAACTCCTGATACATCAAGGCTTCATCTTTAATGCCTTCAGCCATCTTCCATCGCCACCAAGCAATCTGCCTCGTATTGATCTCAACCTGATAGAGTTTTCTAATCTCTTTTGTCCAATCCTTTTCTTCAGGACTTAACTTGCCATCCCAATAGACTTTGTAAATCGGATTGGTCGCTTCAACCTGATACAACTCATTGCGCCACCATCCGCAAAAGATTGCATGTTGAGTCTTAGCCCTTTTAGCCGTGATGTACATGTCATGAAACATATTGAACCCACGGGCGGTACTCTCAAACAAATAAAGCCTTGCAGGATTACGCTCGGCAAGCGAAGCCAGTAACGATGCCAATCCTTCCTCATCACCCCATGATGATGTCTCTGTGCCATGCAAATACGTAATCGCCTTACCACGCCCTAGTGACCCTTTGCTTCGCAAACCGGCCACCTGATAAAACAATCTTGACCGATTCTTCAAAACCAATTGATTTCTGTTATGACTCATTAACGGAATCTTGTACTCAGGGGGTAACCCATCCATGTACATCGCTAATGTCGTTCTGAACTGATCCCTGTTCTCTTCCGTATCCGTTGTCAACGTTCCCTGAAACCCAGGATTCTTAAAATGCCAGTAAAGGTCTAAGGCAAGCGATATGGTCGTAATCCCTAACTGCCTACCCTTAAGAATCACAAAGAAGTGAATGTTGTTATTCAATCCCTTGGCAATCTCTTGCATCACATAGGTCTGGCTACCAAGCAAACAATGCCCTAACCGTTGTATCCCCAACTCTTTGGTTTCAACCTTCAGTTCCTTGCAGAACTTATAAAAGTGATTGAGATCAAACTTCATTCAGTACCTGGTTCATATTGGTAATACATGCACACCTTTTTTGCTAGCAAACCATCCCTTGTGCAAATCAATACCACTTCCTTGCCCTCATGACTTTCTTTTAACCCAATCTCTTGGCTGTAGTGGCAGTTTCTGCAATCTTGTTTCAAATCGCTTCCCATAATAATTTTTGCCCCCTTAATAATTCATCCGTGTCTATGCGTGGTCTTGATTTCACATTCCAGTTTCCGCCACCTTTCAACCCTATGCACTTCCAATTGCTAGCCCTCAAAGACGCGCCACCCTCTTCTGGAATCGTATAAGTTATTAGGCGCTTGTAACCCAAAGCCTTTGCCGCTTTCCATGCAGACGAATAAAGCATTGAGCAAGCATTTTTAGTTCCGTCTGTGCAACAACGATTTACCTCAAGCGTCCAACCGTTATCAAGCAATCTTGCAACCGGCCTCCCAACAATAGCCACGCCAACCACTTTATCGTTGTCACTAACCGCTAAACAAAACTTGCAGCCTTGCATAGGCTTGTGATGCCTATGAAACGCTGAAACATAAGCGTTAGCTTCTTCGAAATTTATTGGCGTTATTTCCATGCAAACCATCTATGCCATACGTCTTTTTTAACCACAACACCGTCTTTTGCTCATCAGCACTCAAAGGACGTTTCTTCCTCTCATCCTCATACCACTTCATCGCCAAATACGGATAGCTAGGATCACCCTCTGCATACTTCGTAATCCATCTCACCGCATCATCATGCTTCAATCAATCCTCCATACCCTTATACCACCGTCTTGCTTTCTTGCAGTGAACTTCACACCATGCTTACTACCATACCTGTAGTTGGCATTGCATATCGTCTGTAATGCCACATCCTTAATAAAGAAACTATCCCCTACATCCATCTGTGCGTATGGATACGATAACCGCTTCCTTTCACTAGGCACCTCTACACCTTTCTCAATCTTCATATCACCTCCTAAGCAAAACCTCAGCATAGCAAAAAGCATTTTTCTTTGGGGGGAAGAGCGTTGGGGGGCACCTTCCATCCAGTCCCAAACCCCATCGGCTAGACCGATCGCCAATGCCAACCTAATCGCGTCAATCGATCATGCCCAAGCCCATGATGACAAGCACATAGGCATGGTCTGGCATGGGGTGATGACGGCGATGATGAGCGCATAGCGACCCCATTGATATATCGAAAAAACCGATAGGTCGGCGGGGTGTTGATCGTATTCCACGATATCAACATACGGACATCGTGAAGGTCATAGGTATGGAAGGGCATGTACACATATATATATAAGTTTTTTTCTAAGTTATACCTATATGCTTATATGTAAGCAATTATTTCAATATGCACACTGTTATACATAAGTATTATATGACATATACCTATATGTGCCACTATCTTTTTCAGCAGCACACAACAAACACCACAGTTCTATTAATTACATCAAAGGAGCAACAAACATGGAATCAATCGTTTTCAAAGCCGACAAGTTCAACGTACGTGTTGTTTCACGAGGCGATAAGTACGGTCTTAACTTCGCTCTCACACACAACGGCATCATGCCTCTCGTAGAGTTCTACGATAGTCGCTATCCACACACAGAGTTCGGGCAGTTCGTTAGCCGTTACTACCTCGACACAATCGTTAATCGTGATGATCGGTTCGGTCTTAGTCTCGACGGCGGTGTTACAGCTTGGACAGTACCCGCAGAAGCGATGGCAGAAGTAATCCGTACGCTCGAAAAACTTGTCTTCGTATCTGCCTAACTAATCACAAGGGGTTAAACGCCCCTCCTAACCATTGGAGTAAACATCATGGATATTGCGCAAACAATTACCGATCGAATCATCAGCGAACTAGAGCAGGGTGCAGCGCCTTGGGTAAAGCCCTGGAGCGAGGATTGCGAGTCATACAATCCTGTCTCTGGCACAGTCTATCGTGGCATGAATCAACTTTGGCTCAGCATGATGGGCCTTGGTCGGTCAAATGCTTGGCTCACGTTCAAACAAGCTATCGATGCAGGCTTGAACGTTAAAAAGGGTTCTAAAGGCGTTCCGATCATCTTTTGGAAGCAATTGTCTATCAGTAAAAAAGATGATCTTGGCAATGATGTAAACGCCACTATTCCAATGCTCAAGCATTACTTTGTGTTCAATGCTGACGATATCGAAGGCGCAACCTTCAGCAAAGGCCCAGGCAAGCTGCAAGGTTCTATCGATAGCAGGGTGCAAGCAGTAGTTGATCGCCTTGCTTTAGATGGTGGAGTGCAGCGAGCCAGTGGGGCGTTCTATCAAGCTTCAAAAGATTGCATCGGTATGCCTGAACTAAGTAGCTTTAGATCGCTTACCGACTATCACGCAACACTGCTACATGAGTGCGTTCATGCCACTGGTGCAAAAACAAGGCTCGATCGTCAATTGATGAATCGTTTTGGTTCTGAAGCATACGCTTTCGAGGAGCTGATAGCAGAACTCGGCGCTGCAATGCTGTGCATGAAAACTGGCATTGATGGGCAACTGCAACATGCTAGCTACATTGATTCATGGCTTAAGGTTCTGAAGCAAGATAAAAACGCAATCATCAAGGCAGCAAGTAAGGCTCAATCCGCGATGGATTACTTGATTGATACCAAAGTATCAGAAGAGCAAATGCCACTAGCCGCATGATTTCAGCTTATAGCCCATTGCAATCAGTGGGCTATGGGATGCAATCAGCATCACTTAACCAAGGAGAAAACATCATGCAATCAGTAACCGATAACCAATTGCTAGCAATAGCCCCCGATGGTTCACCCCTACGCTCATGGACTGAAGGCGATAAAACCTTTAGGGAAATCTATGTTTACGTCAAAGCACAGTCCGGCATTACTTACGGCGTCATTAACGTCATCGAGATAACACCATGCAAAGCCTAATCGACTGGCTCATTGCCGCACTGTTCGGGATTGCCCTTGCCTGCGCAATCTTCTTCAACCTCTAACATGCCTCTAGAAGCCCTTAAACGGGCTTTTACGGGATTTTCTTACCTTTACTGGAATTGCACCTATGGAAGAACGTCAAATGCCATCATGGGCTGATCTTATCGACCATCAAATCCAGCCCGACAAATGGTTTCGACCCGTTGATCAAGTCTGGCGTGAGCATGGATGGAAACCACCTTCGACAGAGTGTCCGGAGACTATGAGAAAGCACAAGGCATTTAGGACATGGACACACTATTCACCCGCTCGGGAGTCCCAATCGTGAGTAAAAAGAAACTGAAAGACATCGAGACGCAAGTTAGCCTGGAGCGATGGCAGGAAGAGTTAGCCCGTCATGTCGCCTACCTGCCAATACTTTGCGAGCTGGCAGGGGTTGATGAGATGGAGCTGCATCGAGCGATAGAGATTCACTTCTATGTAAGGTCAATGAGTAAAGGGGCTATGCAATGAATCAAGACTTTGAGTGTCCACGCTGTGGGCATTGTTGTAAATCAGATTTAGCAAGAGTTGGGGAAGTTGGCGTATGGGGTGAGTGCGAGCCGCAGGAAGAAGTTGAAGATGGTTGGTGCGACTGGGTATGCCCCAAACCAAGGGGTTATCTTATGCAGTGCTGTGATTGTGAATTGATTCACGAAGTGGATTTCCGTGTAGTGAGATATGAATCTGAAGATTCAGAAGTCTATGAAGTTGTTGTCGACCCTAACCTGCAAGCACAGATGCGATTGAGACGGCGAGATGACCTGTCACCAAAGCGTGAATGGGTTGGTCTGACGGATGAGGAAATAAACAGTGTTCGTTATAAACGAGATTGGACTGCGCCTTGGACTAATACGAGTTTTGCCCGTGCTATCGAAGCTAAGCTGCGGGAGAAGAACACATGACTGACCTACGCAAAGCAGCAGAGATGGCGTTGAAGGCTTTGGACTATGAAGCTGAGGAAGAACCAGATTCTATTTGGAAAGAAGAGCGGGACGCACTACGCCAAGCACTAGCGCAGCCGGAACATGAGCCGGTGGCGACAGTGACAAATGAGTCAGAAAATCCAAAGGTCTCAATGTCATGGTGGCATGAGCCAGCATTACCAGTCGGCACAAAGCTCTACACATCCCCACAGCCAAACAAACAATGGGTTGGGCTGACGGATCAGGAGCTTAAAAAAATGCACAACGAAATTAAAGTGCGGTTGATGGGAACATACAGAACCGAAGACATCTACCGAAGCATCGAAGCCAAGCTAAAGGAAAAAAATCATGGACATTGAGCAGATTAGAGTACGGATTATGTCCGAAGCCTACGACCTCGCAGACCGAGGCGATCACGAGGGGTACAACGCTATTAAGGTGATGTGTAGTGATGTGTTGAAATCAATAACTGTTGTCATCGCTGCCGAGCGTGAGGCATGTGCAAGAGTGTGTGACGTGCTGTCCGTACACCCTAAATACGCATCTGACATTACAAAGTTGGCAGCGCAAGCAATCCGAGCAAGGAGTGAGCTATGAGTGGTGATCACAACCAATACCAACGCGACCAAGAAAACGTCAGCTATATGTACACGCTGCCAGAGAACGGCGCACTTCGCATAAGCGTGCCGCTACCAGACCCGCAAATCACATGGGGACATTCCAACACCTCAGAAATCTGGGCGCGAGTAGACAAAGACGGCAACGTCACACACCTTGACATGGAGCTATGCGCTAAAGGCCCACACAACGCTTACACAGCATTGGCTATGGCGATTTGGAAGAAAGCGATTGAAATTGAACGTGAGAAAGTGGCTGCATGGATGATAGCAAGGGGCTACGCGACAGGGCATGGCGACACCGTGGAAGACCTGCTGAAAGAGCTTGAATGGCAGATCGAAGATCGGATTAAGAACATCATTCGAGCAAAGACTTACTCGATGCAGAATGATCTTGCAGAATCTGTAGAACTTGATAGCCCATAACTTATATGTTATAGATTTTGATGGGGCATGCGGAGGGTTTGAGGAGGAGCGGTTTGGGCAAATACTCACCTTTATATATCTAACGATATATCTAGTGAGTACCATGCGGATGGGAATCGGTATCGCTGCATGGGGCTAGCTTTACGCATGTCTAGCTATGGAAGTTACGGTGCTGCGCACCCCTGTCTCTGGTCTTCCATCCCTCTTTCGAGGTCACTCATATCAGTTGGGCTTGTAACAGAACCCCGTTGCCCTCTTACGCAGTTACGGCGGTGAGCGGTCTAGCTGCGCCAGTTATCGTTTCTTGGCTGGGTTCTGAGTCCCACTTTGCTTGCAGCGAACTTAGGTCTGCAATCCATGCAGCCAACAAAAAAGCCACTTACTGCTGCTCCTAGTAGCTGTCCCTTGGGGGTAAGTCAAGGGTAGAAGCATGAGTAAGTGGCCTTACGATTGTTGACAGCTACGACAACAGAACGAATCTTAATGGCAAACAGTCTGGCAAACATGGCAAACCATTTGCCAATCCGACGAACGGTAGGTTATGAGTGGATAACACTAGATTCCTAGTGTACACTTAAGACTCCTAACCTAAAGGAGAAACAAATGGATTACAAGCTAGATGAAGCAGATCGATATGAACTAAGAAACAAAATTGCTTGGTTGCAGTACAGGCTTGCATCAAGTTCGATGAACCTGTGCAGTGACGGTCTTGGTCTTACTCACTACAACATGGATTATTTTGAAAAGATTTTCCAAGACTTAGAAGACCTGAAAACCATTGTTAAGGTCATCAAGAACCGAGAGAAGACTAAAGACATTTCAACCTGCTTTGATGAAACGGAGGCAGCATGATTCCAGAGATCGTCAAACGCACCATCGCTCAAGCGATTAAGTTGCTTGACGCATCAGGTTGCAAATACAAGGTCATCGATCAGGATGGCAATGAGTATGGCGTGCTCACTGTCTCTGTGCCAAAGAAGACAAGCAAGACCTTCAAGCATCCACCAGGGACGATGCACAGGTTCTATTACCCGCTCATCAAGGATATGCAACCTGGGGATGTTGTCGCAATCAAGAACTTTGATTTCGAACCAAGAGCGTTGCAGGGCGCAGTCTCTGCATGGGCTTCAGAACACTGGGGGAAAGGGGCTTACAAAACTTGTATTGTTGGCCCTGACGTTGAAATCTTACGTTGCGAATAGGAGTCAATATGAACTGTCCACCTTGTAACCAAAACTGCTATCAAGGACGTTTGTGCACAAACCAAAATTTCTGGACGCTTTTGAAAAATTTATGGAGAAGAAAGTGAACTTACCTGTACTTACTCAAGCAGAACTCACAAAACTGACATTAAACCAACCCTTGCAAGACTTTTCACCAACCAATAGGCGATCAGCAATCTGGGCAACAGATGCCAGAAAAATCGCTGACGGCAAGTCATGTGAGGTCTACTTGGAGAAGATCGGCCAGACTGAACGTGAAGACATCTCTCATATTGAAGCTGTGCAATGGGGATTGAAACTGCAAGATGTCATTGGCCGAGAAGTCTCTCATCGCTTGAAACTTGAGATTAAGGAAGCTGACTACGAACTTCAGCACAAAAAACACTCCTGGATGAAGTCTCACTTTGATTTCATCACGGAAGACGGGAAGACACTGATCGAAGTGAAGAACTACAACCAGTCTAAACGCAATCAGTTTGATGACACGTTGATGCCACTGGCAGACCGTGCTCAGTGTATTCATGAAGCAGCAGTGCATGGTGTCAATCGAATCATTCTTGCTGTGCTCTTTGGAGGCCAAGAACTAGTGACATTTGATCAACTGATTCCTGAGCAAGAGATGGAAGAGCTGATCAAGACAGAAGCAGAACTATGGGGTCTGATTCAGACCAGAACACCACCAACACCAGACACGCCTGAGTCTGCTCGCAAATTATGGCCTACAAGCAATGGACAGGCCATCATGGCTAATCAGTCTCTTGAAGATGCTTGCACACGCCTGAAGGCGCTTAAAGCGCATCTGAAGCGCTATGAAGAAGAGGAAAGCAAACTGCAAGCCGAGATTCAAGCGACGATGCGTGAAGCAGGCACGTTGCTCACCTTTGACGGTCGAGTGCTTGCAACTTGGAATCAAGCCAAAGCGTCTGTGCGGTTTGATCCAGCAGCCTTGCAGCGAGAAATGCCAGAGGTTTACCACCGATTTCAAAGAGAACAACCTGGATCGAGGAGGTTTTTACTCAAATGAATGCCATCGTTGAAAGTCAAGTGCTTGATGAATCCATCATCAACAGTATCGTTTTGAAAGGCGATTTGAGTGGACTCAAAGAGAATCAGCTTACACAGTATTACGCATATCGATGCAAGCAAGTCGGACTTGATCCTTCATCTAAGCCGTTCGATCTACTTAGCCTGCAAGGAAAGAAAGTCCTGTATGCGAATGCTGGGGCCACGCAGCAACTCTCCAATCTGTATGGACTGTCCACTCAGATCACTAACAGAGAACGAGTTGAGGGTGTCTATATTGTATCTGTCCGATGTGTTGGAAAAGATGGAAGAAGCTCTGAAAATCAGGGAGCAGTTGACATCGCAGGTCTTAGTGGAGAAAGGCTTGCAAACGCTTTGATGAAGGCGACAACCAAAGCCATACGCAGAACGATCCTTGCTCACATTGGATTGGGGATGCTCGATGAGACTGAACTGGACACGATTCCTAGCAACCAGTATCAGAAGGTTGACCTGCCGCCTGTTACGCCTCTGCCACCGATTGAAGAGGTCATTGAGGCTAAGGAAGGTGCCTTGAAACTCTTGCTTCCAAACGGTGCGGTGCATGACTCTTTTGATGATGAAGAGGAATGGCAGGCAGGGTTCTTTGGGATGATCGGCAGGATTGCAAGCAACAAAAAACTGGATACGGAGGCGAAGAATCAAAAACTTCGCGACTTCTTTCTCGCAAACCAATCGTTCGTCAATCACCTTGTCGAGCACTCAAAAGATGTCTTCGTTAGGCGTGTTCAGGAATCGAACTGCGAAGAATTTCTCCCAAAAAAGGTAGACACCCTGGTAGTGGACGTATGACGCAGACAGAGGCCGTTTTGGATTGGCTGCAACGCCGTCCAATCACGGCACTGGAAGCGCTCAATCACTTAGGGTGCTTCCGGCTTGCTGCCAGGGTGGAAGAACTTCGCAGGCAAGGTCACAACATCATTACCCGCGAATACCGTGCGGGACAGAAAACGGTAGCGCAGTATTACTTATTTAAAGGAAACGAAGATGTCAGCATTTCTACAGTCGCTTGAACCTGGATCAGGCGCATTGCTTTCTAAAGAAGTACCAGAAGGCAGCAAAGCACCTAACTATAAAGGTGAGTATGTCTTTGATCGAGAGGCTACCTTTAAGCCTGGAGATCGCATCAAGTTTGCAGCATGGGCCAAGCAAACCAACTATGGCCTGCTCATCAGGCTTGCAGAAGATTCCTTTGTCAAAGACCCAAACTATCGCAAACCCTATCAACCCAAACCTGCTAGAGAGGTGACCTATGGCAAAGATGACTCAGACATCCCTTTCTGATCCCACAACAAGACTTGACTATTTTGCAGGGTTGGCTATGCAAGCCATGATCATGCGAGGTTCTCTCACGGCATCACCACATACCACCGTGGCTGATGAGGCTTACAGGATGGCAATAGCCATGCTGGAGAGCAAGACCAAGGAGAAGTGGGAAGATGAAATGTCCAAAGTGTCACTCTAAGCAAGAGGATAACCAAACGATCGTGCTTGAGACTCGGCAATTCTTCTTGGAAAGTGATCCAGCGTTTTACTGGAACTTCCGCAGACGTAAGTGCACCGTCTGTGGGTTCCGGTTCTCGACCCATGAAGTCTTTGCTGATGACAGGCAAGTGCCGATTAGACTCAAGAAGGTGAGCTAAATGAACACAGTGGATGATGAGCGTGTGAAAACACTCCGAGCACTCAATGAGGAACTCAGAAGCCACTGTGCAAGGCTTGAGCACATGATTAGGCAACGTGATGACTTCCTCAAAGCCTTATGTGATCCAGACATCTTTGGCTATGCCGTCAACAATGAAATTCGTGGACATGCCTATCGGTTATTAAGGAGCACCCACTCTTGAGCAAACTGGCAAAAGACCGTGGTGCTGCTTATGAGCGAGAGGTCTGTAAAACGCTCTCAGAGCGCTTGGGAACGAAAGTAAGCCGTGTCCTTGGTCAAGCAAGGGATGGTGGCTCTGACATCGATCTAGGGCCGTTTATGATCGAATGCAAACGAAGGAGAAAAATTGGTGTTTACGAATGGATGGAGCAAGCTAAGACAAGTGCAGCAGCAACAGGCCAGACACCGGTGGTGGTATGCCGAGCAGATGGAGAAGAATCACTTTGCATCATGCGCCTTGACGATGCGATCAAACTACTCCAAAATGAACTCTAGTGGCTCCGCTGAGTCTGCCAGTAGGTTAGCGGTTGAGGCAACCGTAAGCAGATAGCCTCACTGATGCTGTCTCCCAACTTTCCCCGACCTAGCGTCGGGGTTTTCTTTTGGCAGTCTTTGCCGATTCAATAAAAGCCTCTCTAGTCGGATAACCCTTCTGTCCTGGCTTCTTGGCCGGCAAGCCTAAACGCCTGCGCTTATTGATGTTGTAGTAAAGACCCTTTTTCATCTGCACCCCCAGCGTTTACGCGCAGCCTTGCCACGCTCACCTTTCCAATTTCTGCTTCTTGCACAGAAAGACTTATGCCTTGGATTACTTTTGTCTTTCGTCGGTGCTTTGAGTTTGCTTCCTGTTGCACGGTTGTACTTGGCCCTACCCTTGGCAGTCAGTCCAGCACCTTTGCTAACAGAAAGTTTTTCTCCCCTTCCAACGCTCAGATTCGTTCCTTTAGCCATGCTTACCTCATCATCAATGCTTCAGCTTCACGCCTTCTGATCAAACCTGGAAGCACTCTGCCGGCAGCCCTGTTCCATTTGCGGCATTCGACCGCGGCACCTTCCCAATCACCAGCATCAACACGCTTTTTGAAGGTGGAGATTCTGTAGTTGCCTAGACCAAGGTTATACGCCCAACTGATCACCGCAGCAATGCGTCTAGGGGTTGCAGAAAGAAGCCTCGGTGAGAGTTTTACCAGTCCGGATACGAAGTACCTGACATGCGCCTGAAGGGCATCTTCAGCTTGTTCTTTTGTCCAGACAGTATGTTGGCGAATATCACTGCCAGTAGAACCATAACCAATAGTCCAAGGGTCGCCACCAGTAGCGGGGTCAGGATAAGCACAGCAACCACCATCAGGCATCTTTCGAGCATAGCCTTCAAAGGGCTTGATGAGCACGTTGATGGCAATCTCAAGCGCTTCATTCACTTGTATTTCTCGATGCTTCTGCCAACAAACCAAAATGTGAGAATCATGGTGAAGAGTCCAAAGTCATCCTCATCCCAGGTCTTGGTTAAGACCTCTGCCCATGACGCATCGCTTTGAAACGCAAGAGTAAGCGCAGCCGCTTTGACGGCAGCGTACATACCGAATATTGCCCAGGTGATCCCAGGACGAACCAACGCAGAAATGCCAGCAACAAACCGACCTGCTGACTGAGCTGTCTGACTCTGTTCCTGAAAAGCCGCTTTGATGGTATCGAGTTGTTGCTCACTGTAGTCAACGTACTTCTCCTCCATCCTGTACTGACCCTTGAGTTTCTCAAGATCAGTCTGTAAGGTGAACATGGCTAACTCATGCTTACGCTCATTAGCCTTATCAAGGAGTTTTAAGACCTCTGGTGCTAGCCTGAATAGCCCACCAAAGATTGAACCTAGTAAGCCACCTGAAAGCAGGTCAAACATTACTTGTTCAGAATCTGATCGATGCGCGTATGCGCTTTGTCTGCCGTCATATGCAAGTGCTCAACCTTAGCCTTCAGTTCTGCCAGGTCTGATCTGATTGCAACGTATGCACCAAAGGCTCCAGCAGCAGCACCAATGAGAGCCTGAATAACGACTGACATTGACACTTCCATTTAGGGCATCCCTTCGCCTGGTGTGATGTAAACAATGCCTGTTCCACTCGCAACAATGCCTGATACATACAGCGTTGATTGTGCAGATATGGCCGCTTGTGGCACAGTAAACACAGCAGTCGAATTGTTATGCAAGACGATGCCGTACGCTGGTGTACCTGATGCAGGAACCGCAGCAGCCTGTCCTGTCGTGGCAGAGAATCTTACAAAGACTTCGCCAGCAGTACCGTTATGAACACGTATTTGATTGCAGGGCGAATCAGCATTGACTGCAACTTCTGCTGATGTGGTTGTTAGGTTTAACCGATAGGTCTGGCCCATCGGTTGGAAAGCAATATTATTTGCCACCTTTGTTCCCCCATTGCTCGGCAGCAGTCATGGTGCCGTAGCATGGCACCCCTGGCGCTGTGTACTTCTGCTTCATCAGCGGGAATGTGGGAAGGGCTGGCTTACGGTGCTCCATGCTCCCTACTTGGATCACTTGCTTGCTGACTTTGAGTTGTATCACGCTGTTTCTCCTTGATGAGCGCTGGCAAAAACACCAGCAGTGCAAAACCTGTTGCGATCACAATCCTTTCGATCACTGGCCCCCACATGGCCCAGCAAAAGAGCGAAAAGGACATCGCTAAAGCAAGTACGGTAAGAATCCTGTCTGTTAAAACGCCGATAGCCACCCTGATGATGGTGATTGGTGAAGTCATGTTTAGCCCCTATTGGTGATATTGCAAGCACTATTCTATGACTCATCTTCATCACCATCAAGAAACCCACTACCCCAATCTTCAGATGTAGCCTTCAACCGTATCGCTTCTAACTTCAACGCACGGTCAATCACTCTGGACTTATCCGTCAATGATGCTGCTGGATCATCCATGACATCTTTCAAGAGTTTGGCAATCGCCGACTCTAATGCTGGATTGATGCCACTTTTCTTTCGACTCATCGCTTGGCTTTCCTCGCCTTGCGAGCCACATTGAGAGCAATAGCAACAGCCTGCTTCTGTGGCCTGCCACGCTTCATTTCTGTACGAATGTTCTTACCAATACTGGTACGGGTAAAGCCTTTTTTTAAGGGCATGATTTACTCCTCTTGTTCACGGAACTGTCCAGCGGCTGCTCCACCCACCATTGCAGCTGGTCTTCCATACGATTGTCCAACACTAGGCAATCTTGCAAGCTGACGCTGCGCTGTCCTTGCCATGCGGCCTCTGGGAATACCCAACAATGCAGCCGTACCTAAGTCACCTGCAAGTCCAGTCATTCGACCTATCATGGCATTAGTGCCAGCGATTGGTAGCGAAGCACCACCTTCGCTTTCCCATCTTGCTCGCAACTTCAGATCGCGTCCCAACCTGCCAAGCTCATCAATATCCATGCCGCCTCGACGCACAGCATCACGCTGCGTACCAAGCATGTTGCCAAGTTGTTCAAGGCTGATGTTGCCTTGTTGAATACCATTCCTACGCATCAAATCTTCAAGAATGACGGTGTTACGGTATTGAGGACGAATAGTTTGCAACTGTTGGGCAATTTGAGGATGATTTCGTTGAATTGAATCATCAATCAAGTCGATGAGATTGTAGATTTCATGTGCATCACCTCGGCTGCTTGTAGACCGAGCAGACTCAGACAACGCATTTCTTAGCGTTTGTAATTGCTCACCTTCTACGCCAAACGTATTAGGCTGTGCTCCTTGCCTTCTAGCCAAACGCTGAAAGTTATTGACAATGTTGTTTGCCGTTTGTTGCACTGCGGTAGTTGTCGCAACCCCAGGCAATTGGTTTTGTATGTTTGCTATCGCACGAATAGCATTGACCGCTTGCTGATCAATATTAAAGACTCGGCCCTGGTAAAGATTGTCGAACTCTTTCCCAAGCTCTCTAAAACGATCTCTTAAAAAAGTTCGATCAATTTCGTCAACCTCTTTCCCAGTACCTTGGCTTGCAAGTTTATTTGCAAGCGTTTGGTTTTCCTCAGCGTATCCAGTCGCACCTTTCATAGGAACAGGCATATCTCCGCGAACTTGTGCAGGCGATACTCGGAAGCCTAATTGCTCTGCTTGCCGAGCCGTTGCTTCGCTAGTGCGAGTAGGAGTTCCAACGACGGATCGAGCAAGCCTTGGCAATGCGGTTAAACCAGGGCCAAGCAACTCACCCAAAGTTCTTGCGCCGCCGACCTCTTCTCTAGGCTTTTGTATACCAATTTTGGCAAGCCCTTTTTCGGCCTCTTTGATGGTTGGAAAGATGGTCTCTCTACCAAGAAACTTCTCTTTAGGCTGATCCGGTTCTCTGAAACCAAGCATCTCAGGCACTTTGTAAGCGCCGAATTCTTCAAGCTCACCAAGCCCTCCAGCAAGACCTGTAGCCATACCATACAGCGTTGCACCTGCCCTCTCGCCAATGCTTGGTGTTTCATCAACCCTAACATCAGGTACAAACCTGCCTTTTGGCGCTTCTGGGTCTGGTTTGAATGGCATGATTTACTCCCAAATTCCCGATTGACCACCAATAGTGACACGCTCACCTTTTTTCAATCTTCCTTCGTCAAAAGCCTTCGTTGCCTCCGCTTCAGTAGCAAAAACTTTACCGCCAGCAACTTTGGCTGTTGTTCCTTCAAGCATCGTTTTGCGTCCTTTAGTAATTGCCTCAACAACATCATTGGTTGTGTAAGGAACGGCTGTTTCCATTCGCTTGACTTGCTCTCTAGCAGCATTAGTCATTTGTTGTGGGAACAGGCCAGACTCAATAATGGCTTCAATTGCTTCAGTCGATACACGACGAATGTCGGCAAGTTTAAGTGCAATGTCTTGAACCTTGTCGCCAGCAACGGGATAGAGTTTTTCCATTTGCTTTGACAGCCCAACAAGTCCAACCGCATTTCCGTTAGCCTCAATAGTTGCCAAGTAACGGCTAAGACCAGAAAACAATGTTTCTACAGCTTTCTGCTCGCTTCCAGTCAAACTTCTTGCCGCATTGTTGCGAACATAATTAATCATGCCATCTTTCGTAGTCAGATTAGGCAAGATGCCAGCAGTCGCACCTGACGGCAATTTCATCACTGACTCCATCGTCGATGCTGCACCGCGCAATGCTGTTACTGCCTTTTGCGCAATGAACATTTGCTGATTTGTTTTGGCATTACCACCTTGCGCCCTAATCGCTGCAAGCTCTTTTCTCAATTCTCGATCAGCCTTTGATCGTTCAGCCGCAGCATCTCGATCAAGTTCTTTTTGGCGAGCCTGTTCCATCATCTTTTCTGCTTCATCCTTAGACTTCATTGCAGAATTAAGGTCATTGCGGAACTTGCCAAGATCATTAAGGCGCAAGTCAGCAGCAAGCACACCGTCACCTAACTCTGCTTCAAGAACTTTTAACTCGGCAAGTGCCGTCTGCCTGTCAGTATTGATCTTGGCTATTGCATCATTGAAAACTCTTTCAATCATCTTGTTGTTAGCGTCAATAGACTTCAACTGCTTGTCAAATTCTATTTGCTGAGTCTTGAACAAGTCTCGCCTTCCCTGCGCATAGCCTTCCATCATGCCGTTTAAGGCTTGTAGGGAGTACATAGCACCCATCTTGCCTTTACCGCCAACCAAAGCGCCAAGACCAACTAACATGCCAGCAAGATTTCGGTAATCGTCCAATTCCATTTTGTCTGGCTTAAATTCAGGATTTTCTTGCAAGCCAAGATTTCTTTGCTGTGTAGCCTTCGCAGTTTCTTCTGCAAAAGTTTTCTCAAACCCAGCTTTTTTTTCAGCAACACCTTTGCGAACGTTTTGCTGCGCACGAAGTTTCTGTTCAGTAGCCTCTGACTCTAATGCGCCAAGTTCTGGCAAGGCTTCCTGCGCACGTTGACCACGGGCAATCCGTTGCGACAAGTCCTCTTGCACCATTTGAGGAGCAGGCGTAGTAGGCTTTGGTTGCGCACCAAAGACATTGGCTCTCAGAGAAGTTAGGTCACGTAGCGCTTCAGCCATCATGTTTTCCCAGGTTGAGTTGTTTGCCCTCCAAGAACTCGCATGTAGCTCTGGAAAAAGTTGCCAAGCAACTGTTGGGCTTGGGCATCTGCCTGATAGCCAGCCCTAATAGCTTGCGCTGTGTACTGATCAGCAACATTGATTAGTTTCATGCCTTGATTCAATGTTTGATCAATAAACGCTGCCTTTTGAGCTTGCAACTGATTTTCAACTTGTTGCATTGCTGTCGCATCAGTTACGCCACGCCTTTGCAGATTCTGCATCGCTGCAAGACGTTGTGCTTCTAAGGCTTGTTGCTGTGCAGCAGGAAGTTGACCGGCTCTAGCCTGCTGAACTAATTGCTGTCCAGTTGTCCTCGCCTCTTGACCAAGTTTTCCTAACTCTGCTTGTAAGCCTCTTGCCTGCCCAGCCGCCCGTCTTGATTGCAAAATTGCGGGTATTGCGCCAATAGCGCCATAGCCTAAAGGTGTCTTAAGAAAGTCCCCGCCCCTTTTCAACAAACCTTGCAAATCTGTATTTTCTTGGGGGGCGGCAGCGGCTTCTATAATTTGCTGAGAAGGTGCTCTGGCCCCAAAGCCTTGGTCAATGTCCAAACCACTTAAACCTTGTGCACCAATACCGCTAGCAACGCCTAGATTACGGGTCGGCAAAACCCCAGTAGTGCCAGAATAATCAAAAGCCTGAGTAAAGTCTTGCGACATATCAGGTGGAACAAATCCACCCGTGTATTGCGTACTAAGCGGCATAGTCATTTCACCGCTTTCAGGTGTCGGTTGGTTTTGACCTATATTGACAGGTTGCGTGAATGGGCTACCCTCATAACCATAGCCATAAATTTCTGAATCATCTTCCGGCTCAAACTCAAGCAGCCCTGTTTGCGGATTGATAGAGCCGCTGCCGCCTCTTGCTTTAAGCAATGCCGCTTCTCTTGGCGTGATGTGAGCCAGAATGGTGTCTTTGCCTCGACCGGCGCGTCTTACCTCTTCTGCCATGCGCGACAGATCGGTTCTTAGCAATGCAGCAAGCTGTGCCATATCAAATCCTTAATGCTCTTCTGAGCTTCAATGAACGTATATTCCAGACAGGGTCTTGCTCCTCTTCTGGTGTACCGTAAACGTCGTCACCTGAACCTTCTGACAATGCTACTCGCGTTGGCAATATGTCGGAAGTATCTTGCACACGTTGACCAGCCGGAACCCTTACAGGCGGTGTTGAAACAACCCTTGGCGTTACGGTCAATTGCGTGTCTTCTGTAGGAAGCCCGCCATCACCCTCTTCTTCTACCCCACGATCTGCCTCAACGCCACCAACAAGGTCATCAGTAATGAGTTGCAATATTTCATCGTCAGTAATGTCACCAAAATCATAAATTTCTTCTGGGGGGAGAACAGAAGGTTCCTCCACAACTTCACCACCTGTGTCCCCAACACCTGATGTGTCAGTTGGCAATCCTAGATCTATTCCGCCCAGATCACCTCCTAGGTCACCTCCTAGGTCACCTCCAGACAAGCCGCCTATATCACCACCCGTTTGCCCACCTACTTCGCCAACATCTACCGCCCCTCCAGGCTCACCACCAACAACGCCACCAACGTCTGTGCTTGGCAAGCCTCCTCCAGTTGTATCAACAACCTCTGTGCCGGTGCTTGGCGCTTCACCGCCAGTAGCAACCTGCGTTGTATCAACAGCACCGGCATCAGTGACTCCAGTGTCAACAGGTGCCGTGACAACAGGGGCAGTGTCAACAGGTGTGCCACTTACTACATCAGTAGCAGTCCCGCCTGCAACCGTTGCTTGACCAGTAGTCAACGAATTGTCTGGCGTTAAGGTTACCGCCTCGCCTGTATTGACAGGGTTTCCTGTAGCACTATCCGTTGCAGATACAACAGACGTATTGCCACTCGCATCAATCACAAGTGCTTCGTTGTTAACTGGGTCAACTGCAACAACAACAACAGACTCTCCAACCGGAGCTTGTGCAGAGTCAACAACAGGAGCAGGTAAGGCAGGTGGAGTTACATCACCGTAGGTTCGCTCACCAAAATATTCAGACGATGGGTCAGTCAAGTCTAATGCTGGACGTGGAGCAACCGCAGATCGAAAGATCGGTTCGGGCAGTGTTGGCGTAACCGTAGGCGTTGTTGTTCTTGTTGCAGGAGGTGGTATGTAAACCTGTTCTTCACCACCATCATTAACAACTTGTGTTACATCTTGTGCAACTGGCATTGGCGTTTGCGCCGTTATTTGAGGCGGTTCGCTAACAAGTCCTTGGTCACGCTGTATTTGCTCTAAAACATCTTGATCAATCTGACTAAGTTGCGGTTGTCCGACAACAGTAATTCCAGTGTCAGCAACTTGTTGTTCAGTAGGCTGTTGATCAACAACAGAATCTTCAAACAAAATCTCAGGTGATTTTGCTTGCATTGCTGTTTTGGCAGCGTTTAATGCTTCGTCATCAGACAAATCATTGTCAAGCGCTTGATAGTAAGCGACCGTAGCATTTGTAGCAGATTCCTGGTCTGGAGCTTGTTCAACTAAGTCAAGCAATCTTTGGTCAATTGTTGGCTTAGAAGCCGAAATAGTAATGCCAGCAACTGGCTCTTCTACAAGGTCTTCTGTGCCGCCAAGAAATGCGCCATTTCCAGCACCTATATCAATGTTAAGTTCAGTAGGCTGTCTAGATGGTTTTAATTCGTAAAATTTATCTTCAGAAAAAATCTTGCCTTGTTCTACAAAAGGCCTTGTTTTAGATGTAACCGTCGTCCCATCTGATAGTGAAAACTCGTAAAACGTAGATTTCGTGTCTGGGTCATAAATTGCATAGTAACCAACAGGCGTATCTATTGGATTGCCATTTGCATCAACAACATCATTGATTATGATTGAAGAAATAAGTTTCCCATAATGAGGACTATTTATTTCTCCATACTTTGCACCTAGAGAAGATTCATTAAAATCCGCTCTAGCATTTATATTCTTTTGTACCCCAAACTCAGATTGAGGATTTGGTGGCAATACATTAACACCAATGTTACCGCCTGTTTGTAAAAACTCACCCTCACCAAACTGACCACCTGTTACGCCTTGCGCAACTATTCGTGGATCAATAGCAGGCGTTTGAGCAACTGCTTGCGGCTCTTCTTCACCAACAAACCCAGCGCCAGATCGTGCTGACTCTGCCGCTCTTTCTTCTTTAGTAATCTGTCCGCTTGTGCCAGCGGCAAATCCTCTTGCAATCGACTCTCCAACATCACCGCCTGTCGCAGCAGCCATTACGCCACTTGTAATTGCAGAAGCAATACCGCTATCAACCGTTGCATTACCTGTGAAAGAAACATTGCCCAAAACCTCATTGCCACCCGTTGCTATCAACGAATTGGCAAGCGCCTTTTCAACATCCCCGCCAGTAAGCGTTGCTGTAGCAACCGACCTAACAGCATTGTCAACAAATGAATTGCCAGATAGGTTTGGAACTAATTGAGATACGCCTAAAGAAGCTGTTGCATTTGTAAGCGCTTGTTCAACAGGAGCACCTGCCGCAACTTGCAAGCCAGCGTTAACAACAGCATTACCTACAGCAGTCGCCGTTGCTGCTGACACACCTGTAGGAAGAATCGCAGAACCAATAGCTTGACCAATTCCAGGTATGGCCAACAACGCAATTGAAATGATAGGAAGTATGGTTCCTAAATCACTCGAATCTTCACCTGTTGTTGTAATGACAGGCCTATTACCTTTAAAAGTTAACCTTGTATTTGTCCAGCCTGGGCCTTCGCCATAACCACCAAGCGTACCGTTAAAGTTGACAGCCTTACCTGTATCTTTGTTGTAGTAGCCTTCACGTCCTACTACTACGTCTGCGGTATACCTACCATTACCAACATCTTTAATAGTTTTAATTTCTTGAGGTGTTAAACCACGGTAGCCACCCGCAACAAGAAAACCGTTTTCATCTGTTTGAAAATCAGCCGTTGGAGTAACCCATTTATATCCAGTAACTACTGGATAATATGTGCCACTAGCATAATCATATTCGTAGCCGCCGTAAATTGGTTCCCTAACAACAGGCGCATTTTCAGGCGTATTTATCTTTCCGTAACCCAGCTTACTTAGATCTGTAAGCCCTGTCTGGTTGATAAAGTTTTCTGCCATCTTTTTCAGAAAACCTTCTGGCCCAAATCCTGCACCGCTTCTGCGCCCAGACTGCGTACTCCACGCACCACCAGAAGATGATGGGTCTATGTATTGGGCAAGTTGAGCAGCAACTAGCGATATTGGATCAGCCATTTATAACCCCAAGCGACTTACAATTTCTTGATGAATAATCAGATGCGTTTGCACCCAATCATTAAAATCATCTTCTTGGTTCCAATCAGTGTCAATCAATTCAAACGGTGATGACAGACTAAGCAAGTCTGCTAAGTTGTAGTGCTGGTTCCAGTGCATCAAAAGCCAGTCATCAAGATCGCTGAACTCGGCATCACCTAATGGATAGAACGCAGACAACACATTGTTATCAGCAAGCGTGTCAAAAAACAATTGATGCTGCATCTGATTCTCAAACATCATCACACGCAATCCATCCTGATCGCCAAATTCAACAGTGGATAAAGATTCCATGTTCATGGCTAGACACCGTAGTAAGGAATCTTTTTGTTGTTACCACCAATCTGAACCGTGATGTAGCCTTCAGGAACCAATGGCAATGATGATGTTGCAAAGGTAGCTATTGCTGATGTCGTGTTGGTAAGGTTGACATTGGCAAGCGTTGCTAATGAGGTGACATCAATAGTTGTAAAGTTACCTGTACTGCCACCGTCTACTTTCTGCCAAACAGCACCGTTGAACACGGCCCAATCGCCAACACCCCACAAAGTCTCTCCATTGAGATTTGTAGTGCCTGCTACTGAAACAACGTAATAGTCTCCCTTAACACCTACGCTTGATGTCAGTGTCGGCGTATTGGTAGAGGCATTCCAAGTGCCTGCATAGTTGAGTGCACCAATCGCATTTGTAATCGAGGAGACAGTCTTTAACATGGCTAACTACCTGTTCCTGGAGTGATATAGACAACTGCCGTGCTTGATGCAGTCATGCCTGTAAAGTACGCATCTGGCGTAAAGGTCAGAATCTCATCAGTACCAGGCAATAACGGTATGGCACGAGAAGGCATGGTTGAAGTTGCATTGGTGGTTGCCAAAGCACTTGTTGTCCCTACACCTAAAAACACCGTGACGATGCCTGTATTGATCACACGATACTGATTAGCAGCTCCTGTAGAGCTTGCTACCTGAACAGGGCTAGGCGGTGTAACCGCAGCGGTAAATGTCTGCGTATTACCCTGCTGATTAAAGGCTTGGGTGGTCATGATTATTACACCTGAGTTTTGGCTTCCTGTGGCGCTGGCACGGGCAGTTGAAGAACCGCTTGCTCTTTGATCTTCTCCACTAATGGTGCGATCTGAGCATAGGGCATGTTTCCTAGTGCACCCATCACTGCATTGACTTCATCCAGCGTAAGCTCTAATTTGATCTGTACAGGGTTCATGTTTAAGCTGCCCAAGGAAGTTTTGGAGAGATGATGGGCGGGTTAATAAGATTGTCTAGCTGCGTCTGCACTGCCGCCTCGGTTGCAGCTTTATCGACACCGTTAGCCCAAATCCAGCCAAGCACGATGTCTAAAGTGAGGTCTTGGTAGGGGATAAAGCTCGTTCCCTGCACCACGGGTAATGAGCAAGTTGAGTACACCGAAGCGTTGTGAGTGCCATCAGTGCCGTTGCAGGTGTAGTGGACAACGATCACGTAATCCTGACCTTCAGGGGCGTTGGGTAGACAATTTAGGGCTGTCACAACCCAGTTAAACGTAGTCATGGTTGGGTTCCTTCAAGTTGAGCGAATTTGCCGTGATAAAGAGATCGTGCTTCTAATGCAACCAATCCTGCTAGTTCAAGGTCTTTGACATAAATATTTAC
>Ga0129336_10000212_pt1 | contig 32071 bp, 26 predicted proteins | sample CPB6_02_DNA_FD_96878 | JGI IMG/M metagenome (GOLD analysis project Ga0129336, IMG submission 96878) | Freshwater to marine salinity gradient microbial communities from Chesapeake Bay, USA - CPBay_Sum_0.6_0.2_DNA | ecosystem: Environmental > Aquatic > Marine > Coastal | place: USA: Chesapeake...
AACTATGATTTGTGCTCTGCCATCATCAAGAATTTTAATCACTGTTCCCAAACAAGACATATATTCTTGAAGTGTAACATCATTTTTATTTTTAGCTACTCCAGTTATTTCTCCAGTTTCTGTTACACTTGGTATAATTAATTGACCTGGAGTTGCTCCATAAACATTGACTGGAACTTGACCAGAGAATGCGATTCTATCAATTCTTTGACGAACTTCTTCATATTCAACATCATATAATGCCTTTTGAGCTAAATAATCTTCCTCATTGTCAAAATCCCTTCTTTCTGGGCAAGGAATACTAACTTCTTCGTGCCATGCATCTCCACCAACAAAAGAAGGATCCGTTGATTTAACTACAAAACTGATTGAATTGTTGTAAACATTAGTAAGAAGTCCTGTTGTAGTAATTCCACAAATATCACCTTTGGCAATTGCAAAATCACCATCTTTGAACATATATTCTGCATAGTCAGCACCAGAAGCATTAAGAGTGCCAGCAGCATTAAGAGATCTTAGGGTAACTGCCGCTCTTCTTATATAACCAGTGGCATTAGCAGCGTTGTAATTGATAGCTGACGCAGCTTCACGAATTTGAAAACTGTCCCTAGTGTTGTCAGCACAATAAAGGATGCTATTTGCATTATCAGAATTGGGACTGGTAAAGTTTGCTCTATCAGCATTAACCTGACTAGTTATAGTACAGTTTCCACTGTCATCCATTTGTAGTGACCAAGAACCAGAACTATTCAGGAAACCAATTTGACTGGAGTTGGTTGCACAAACGTAACCACGAATTGTTCCTGCATATTCATCACGGAATCTGAGCCAGTTTACTGATGTTCCTCCAGCAATATTCCACCCATCATCGTCATCTGAATAGAAGTGTTGAGTGGTTGCTTCATTATAAAAACCTTCGCCAGAGTTATAGTTACGGAACCAATCATCCGCGTAGAAGTTAGTAGCGCGAACATTCTTACCAGAAGAATCCCAAGTATAACCATCAAGAGTATCAGCATCTAAACCAGATCCAGCACCATCATTACCAGTGTGCCAGACTTGATAACTTGAAGAAGAAATTAATAGATTTCCTGCCCTGAACGTTCCATCGACTTGAGGTACACCACTAGAATTATATTCGCCCCAGTTCATATAACCATTGGCACCCATCCAGAAGGACTTGGAAACTCTTCCAGCCCAGTGGAAGTTCAGGTTTGGAGAGTCTCTATCCTCCCCATCACCAGCACTCGCCGCACCTCTTTCACGAATAGAAATAGGAGAATTAAAGTAATCATCGTTATTGGTCAAACTGGTGTAACAAGTCAGCATCGCACTGGACGTACCAGCAGCATCAGACCTTAAGAACTGAGAACTATCAAGACCATCAAGAGTTCCTGCATCATAACTTGTAGAACCTTGAGGACCCTGTACACCTTGAGGACCCTGTGGACCTTGAACACCTTGAGGACCCTGTGGACCTTGAACACCTTGATTTCCTTGAGCACCTTGAGGGCCTTGAACACCTTGAGGACCTTGAGGGCCTTGAACACCTTGATTTCCTTGAGCACCTTGAGGTCCCTGAACACCTTGAGTACCTTGAGGACCTTGGACACCTTGAGGACCTTGAGGACCCTGTACACCTTGAACACCTTGAGGACCCTGTACACCTTGAGCACCTTGAGGACCTGTTGGACCTTGAACACCTTGAGGACCTGTTGGACCTTGAACACCTTGAGGGCCTTGAGCACCTTGAGGGCCTGTAGGACCCTGAACACCTGTAGGACCTTGAACACCCTGAGCACCCTGAGGGCCTGTTGGACCCTGAACACCTTGGGATCCTGTAGGACCCTGAACACCTGTTGGGCCTTGAGGACCAGTAGGGCCTGTTGGGCCTTGAGGACCAGTAGGACCTGTTGGACCTTGTACACCATCAGTACCTTGAGGACCCTGAGGACCAGTAGGGCCTTGAACACCCTGAGCACCTTGAGGACCTGTAGGACCTTGAACACCCTGAGGACCAGTAGGGCCTTGAACACCCTGATCACCCTGAGGACCTGTAGGACCTTGAACACCTGTAGGACCTTGTACACCTTGTATACCTTGATCACCCTGAGGGCCCTGAGGACCTTGGACACCCGTAGGACCTTGTATACCCGTAAGACCTTGAACACCCTGAGGACCTGTAGGACCTTGAATACCCGTAGGACCTTGAATACCTGTAGGGCCTTGAACACCCTGATCACCTTTATCGCCAGTTCTAGCAAAGGTAACAATTACATCTTCACTACTTGAGAATGAATTTACGCCAGATAACTTAGTAACAGGAATTTTGAAGTATCCTGTAGCTTCTGTACTAGATCCATCAATACTAAAAATTGCAAAATCATCAGCATTAAGTCTATTTGAGACTCTTACGTGACCCTTAATCGTTGATGTAGAATCATCAATTACTCTTAAGAAATCTTGAATATCGGTTCCATTATCATCGGTATCGTCAATAAACATCTGCGTTGCAGATGATAAAGTGAGATTATTAAACTTTACACCACCTGTTCCTGGGTCAGTATCACCAGTATCCGTAGAGAATGTATAATCAAAGGTGGCTCCACCAAAGTTACCATCAGGGCCTTGAGCACCTTGAGGTCCCTGAACACCTTGAGTACCTTGAGGACCTTGGACACCTTGAGGACCTTGAGGACCCTGTACACCTTGAGCACCCGTTGGACCCTGAGGACCAGTTGGACCCGTTGGACCCGTGTTACCCTGAGGGCCCGTAAGACCTTGGACACCTTGAGAGCCCTGAAGACCCTGAACACCTTGATCACCCTGAGGGCCCTGTACACCCTGAGGACCTTGAACACCTTGAGGACCTGTAGCACCTTGTACACCTTGAGGGCCTGTAGCACCCTGAGGGCCTGTTGGACCTTGTACACCCTGAGCACCTTGAGGACCCGTTGGACCTGTGTCGCCCTGAGGACCTGTAGGCCCTGTTGGACCTGTAGGACCTTGTACACCCTGAGCACCTTGAACACCCTGAGGGCCTTGAGGACCTTGAACACCTGTAGGACCCTGTATACCCTGAGCACCTTGTACACCTTGTATACCTTGAGCACCTTGAGGGCCTGTAGGACCCTGAACACCTGTAGGACCTTGTATACCCGTAAGACCTTGAACACCCTGAGGGCCTGTTGGACCTGTAGGACCTTGTAAAGATGCATCAGGAATCGATTCCCATCTGACACCAGATCCAGTAGAAACTAGAACTGAAGTTCCAGCACCAGTGTTTCCAAATACGTCAATCAGTGCAGCATCAAGTTCTACATTTCCTTGGAATGTAGAAACACCAGCTACCTTAAGATTTGGTGTATTAATAGTTTTTTCGTTGAACTGGATTTCACCAGCAGCAAAATAAACTCCATTGGGAACTAATGTAGATCCAACACCAACTGCATAGTTTGATAACCAGGCATCTGTTGTACCAGCGCCCATGGTATTACCCTTCACCCACATGAACTGTTTGTAGGTGTCGGGCAAGCTATTAATACCTGCGACTTGGAGTGGTACTAATGGATTTCCCTCTGTTGAAGCGACTGCAATACCACCGTGGTTTGCAGTGGTATCAGTGGGATCTGGGTCTCCAGTTGTACCAATACCAAGAACAAGGTCCTTATCTTGGATATTTAAGTTTGTAACATTAATGATGGTTTCTGTGCCATTAACCGTCAAATTACCTTCGATTACTACATTGTTGTGGAAGGTAGCTGAGGTATCATAAACATCAAACTGGGTTTGAACATCAAGAGTTTGAATGGTTGCAATACCAAGATTAAGACTTTCAGAAAGTCTAATAGATGCAATGCCAGATGTTGGTTGTGTAAGAGAAAAATTCTCATAGAAATCTAATGTGGTGTTTGTTCCTCCAGCACCTACATCACTTCCATCTTGTCTTACAAAAATGGCATCAAGAATACCCGCACCAACATCTGTAACTGGTTTCCACGTCCAATTACCTGTTGGACCACCAGATGCTAAAACATAATTGGCAGTTCCAGCACTATCACTATTGTCGTAAATTCTTTCTCTAATTCTTACTTCACTAGCAACATCAAGATCCCTAGTTGCATTAGTTGTCCCAATGCCAACTTTCCCAGTAACATCAAGTACTGTATCGTTTTCAGTATAAGTTCCTATGCCAATAGAAAGATCTTTTTGACGCTTACTGAGATACTTTGACATTGTTCAACTATTAATTGAGGGTTTCTAAGATACTTGCAATAAATTTCAAATTACTGGCATCACTACCAGATAATACTAATTTATCTCCGGCTTCTAGAACCAATTTACCTGCAAGAAGATTTGCAGTATCATTAGATCCAATCGGAAACTGTTTTAAAATCTCCGTATCAGTTCCACTTCTTCTATGGACAAAAGTAACATCTTCATCAGTTGCACCGATATTTGCAACCTGCGCAAGAAGAACAACTCCAGTATATCCAACTGGTGCAGTATAAATTTCTGTAGCTGACGTACTGACAACAGCAGTAACTGTTTGGAATACGTTAAGTGCTAGTGCCATTCTTTAGTCTCCTCCTAATGCTAGAATGAATGGTGTCATTGTTGAGAACAAACTCTTGGAATAAAACGTTCCAGAAATAGTTCCTGTTTGTTGATTAATCACAACACCATCACCAATTCTAAAATTACCAGATTGGTCAGTTGAAGTGAAAACTACTAGGCCACCATTTCTACTATCAGTTTCATTTTCTTGAATTGGAACACCACCACTTTGAGGAAATGCTGTTGCAATAGTTACTCCAGCACCAATATATTCAAGAGAATGTCCAGATGCTAATACTCTACTCTGTTTAAAGAATGGAACACTGGTTCCAACACCAACTACATATGGAACATTATCGTTCAACACAATAGTACAAATTCCAGAAGATACTGGAGTGGAACTTAAAACAGAATAATATGTTGGAATAAGATTTGCAGTTCCTGTCGCAGTATTTATTCCAACATCAGGAGTGCCAAAGGTTACAGTTGGTGGAGTAGATGAATATCCTCTACCATTTGAAACCATTTCAACTTTGGTCACAACACCATTTGTAACTTCACCAACAGCAGTGGCGGAAATACCCCAAGCTTCACCTGGAGCACCAAATGTAATATTAGTATTCTGGGTATATCCAGTTCCACCAGAACCAATGGTTACACCACCAACCGTGTAATAAAGATTTTCAAGATAAACAACCTGACCATCAAAAGGTCTTACAGCATTAATTGCAACAGTTCCTCCAGAACTGTATGTATGTGGAAGAGTTGAAGGTCCAACGTATACTGAGAAACTATTTGCAGCTCCAATTGATTGAACTTCAAAAATATACCCATAGTTACCTGATGGATAAGTAACAATTCCAGGACCAGAGGGGCAAGTAAATGCAATACCTGCAATTGTAACTCCCATACCAACCGCAAAATTGTGGTTTGCGTCTACTGTAATGGTAGTTAAACCAGTAACATTGTCATAAATTGCATCAGTAACGTTAAGTGTTGGTACATTTAAGTCCAAGACAAAAGTATCACTATTTGCAGATGCAGATGCAGTAATAATACCAGTGTACTTCAGTGGTCCAACGCCATCTGCAACCAATCCATAGTTACCAAAGGATGAGTTGGAGTTTGTTAGATCACACGCAGCTCCACTACCACAGAAAATAGCAGTATCATTACAAATAGTAAAAATTGAAACTAACTGAGCGTAACCTTCGTTGGTTATAGAAACACCAATACCACCTTGATTGTATTGGGTATATGAGTCAACTACCATTGATTTCGTTGGTCCGATTGCATCGAGACCATCAATTCTCATTCCGATGCTATTAGGAATAAAATTGGTACAGTTTTGAATGTATGGTGACTGATCAAAATATCCTATTTCATCTGGATTAAACGCAAATATAGCCTTCCCTGAATTAAGAGTGCCCGTAAACGACATCTCTGCAAAATAATTTCCGTTGGAGACGTAGAATAAGTCTTCGCCGGCATTTTGTGGCGATACAGATACTTCCCTAAGACTATCAGCAATTACAGAAACTTGTGCTGGAATTTTAATTGGATTGTTTTCTACATAAGATCCAGCACTAACCTTAATAACAGTTCCTGTTGTTGAGATTGCGACTGCTCCTGCAATTGTTGCTTTTGCGTCTCCAAGTTTTTGTCCTGTGTTTGTATCACTTCCGTCTTTTGTGACATATACAATATTTGTTACTGTGGCACCTGCACCAATTCTAACAACATCTGTAGCAATACCAGTTCTTTCTCTACGGGCGTAGAGTTCACCATCATTAGTGTTAAGAGCCAGTTCTCCTAAAGGCAACTGGCCAGTTGTTGGTACTTTTCCAGGTACAGAAGATCGTTTAAATTTGATGTTCGATGCCATGTGGCTCTCTCAATCGGTATTTACCTTTTCGTCCGATATATATCGGATCAATCTTCATTATTTATGATTTTTTTCTCCAAGATGGACAGAGTTTCTAATCCACCTTGAAGCCTTAGAAAATGTTCTTTTTTTCTAATTAGTTCACCTTCAATATGAAGAATTTCTTCTTTTACCTTTTCAATTTGTGTTTGAAAATCTGATTTAATTTCAATTAAATGATTGTCCACGTTGCTCCAACTCCAACTGTAACTGTAAATCCACTGTCAACTGTAATTGGACCAACGGACATAGAGTTGAAGTTAACCCCATTGTGTGTCGCTGGAATGGTAACATTCTCACCGATGTTGGCCCTAGATTGTTTAATCACACCATATGTATCAACCCACTGAGGATCTCCATTAATTGCCATCTTACCAGCAAGATCAAAAGTGGCTCTTGGAATCGTAGAACCAATGCCAACCATTGCGGTAGATCCAGCACCAACGAAAAATACAGAAGAACCAGCACCAACTTGGAACGAAGCTCTTCCAGATCCATTACCAATAAATCCTGCATCCCCAACAGCAACACCAAGGCCTGCGGCAGTTGTAAGACCAACGGCTTTACCTTCAGTGATTGGTTCTAAGTAACCAGAGGTAAGGACAGAACCACCAACTCTAAAGAATGAACCTGCGGAGATATTAATATCACCGTCAACATCCAGAGTATATGAAGCAGTATCTTTGTTAATTGCAACACTATCGGTAGAGTTGAATACTCTCAGTGCATGTCCACCAATAACAGCATCACCCGCGACAGACAGAGAACTCAGGTTACCAACAGCAGTCAAGAAGGAACTTGTAATTCCAGATCCAAGTTCATTACCACTCAGAACGTTTGTTCCACCAATCTTATATGCATCACCAACAGCAATGTCAACACCAGTACTGTCGATTGTGATGTTTTCAACTTCTACAGTATCAAACCAACCAGTAGCCCATCTGTTTCCAGTAACACCAAGAGTATAAGTACTATCAGCTTCTGGAAGAATATTTCTAGAAGTGATAACTCCAACATTATTGATACCAGTCGCAGTCAATCCAGCAACAGTAGAAACACCAGTAATTCTAAGGTTTCTACCAGTTAGTTCGTCATAAGATAGATCACCAGTTACATTCAGATTTCCAACGACGGTAAGGTTGTTAGAGAATGTTGCGGGTCCAGTTACAGTCAATGCAGAACCAACACTTGCATCACCAGTAACATTCCACCTTGCAGATGTTCCAGCAACAGAAACATTAATAGTTTGGAAGTTTACGCTTTGGAAGGTTGTAGTTCCTGTAAAGGAAGAAATACCAGTTACCGATAAGTTATCAGCAACAATCTGACCACGAACATCAAGACCATTTTGATCACCAATACGTGATGCACTGGTTGATCCAATACCTACAGTGTTAAGACTCAGTTGAGTTTCATCACCTTCTGTTGAAATAAGACCAAATCTCTTCCAACCAGCGCTAGTAAATACCCAACCAAGGTAACCACCAGAAGTAGGAACTGAAGAGAATACAATATCACCTTCAATGCCAGATGTTGTTGGTTTAGAACCAGCAAAAGTGATTGTTCTAGCCTGAGAAAGACCAGCAGAAATATCAAGATATACAACTTCAACACCATCTTCGGATGTAGATGTCAATTTCTCAGATATCTGGGTTGGAGCATTCAGTTTAACAGTGGTGTTGTTTAATCCATCAACAATTAAACCTTCACGAATGTTGACACTATCAAAGATAACGTCAAGTCTTCCACTAGTTGCGTCTGAGGTTGCATCAGCACCAGTTACAGTTGGAACTGGGATTTGGAATGTTGTCTCAGTGCCATCAAGAGAACTTACTCTTCTGTTACCAATGTAGAAATCACCATTGTCATTCATACCAGTGTAGACAACAGATCCACCATTGTTTTGTAAAGATTGTGAGAGGAACTGTTCTTCTCTAGTTAAAACCCTATCTTGTTTTTGAGGAAGTCCTGTTGCGTAGTTACCAGGACCAAAACCAAGATACTCAAATGTATGACCAGATGCACGAAGAATAGAATATCTTCTGGTCTCACAAGGAATGACACGGATCTTTTTAACTACAGATGATCCATCGTGAGGAGCACTTCTAGATCCAAGTTGACCTCTCAGAACCGTAGCTTGGTTAGAAGAGAAGTCACTTGCAATTCTGATAATCTCACCATCAATTTGAACAAAATCACCTTTGTAGAAACCAGAACTATCAGAAACTTCAAGTGTTGTAGAAGTTGTTGTGATACCAGAGGCACCCATTGTGGTGCTGATACCAATATAAAGTGGTACGTGTCTCTGTGCAATTGCTTCATTACCAGACTGTGTGACTCCACCTTGAGCGTTATAATTTACTGGCAGAACTTGACCACCAGAAACGTAACTATCAAGTGCAAAATCTTCGGTGAACTGGAAGGAGAAGGTATTAATACCAATTCTCTCTTTAACAACAAACTGACCATTATAAATTGTTTGAGCAACACCAACAATCTTGAATGTGTTGTTGACGTTCAATCCGTGAGGAACAGCTGTTGTTACAGTTACAATACCAGAAGCTCTATTAGTGTACTGAATTGTAGAAATTCTAGGAGCATCACCATTTACGAAGAAGAAACCAGTGTTAATACCCACAGATGAGGGTTGATAGATACCTGGGTCAAATCCAACGTTATATGTAACAGACTTTGATGTTAGTGCAGTAATTGTGTGAACTCCACAATATCCAGAATTGTATCTGTTTCCACTAGTACCAACACCAACAACTTGAAGTGCATCACCAATATTGTTATTGATCTGACTTACTGCAACGGTAGCATCTGCATTACCAGCATTGATAGTCAGAGTGTTACCAACAACATATGCAGAACCACCATCAACAATGGTGACCCCAGTAACTGTCTGTGCGGCACTTACAGTTACATTTGCGGTTGCACCTTCACCACTACCACCAGTCAAACTGACGTTGTAAAGTGTTGTAGAAACACCAGGACCATAACCACTACCAGCTGTTGGAGTTCCAAGAGAGATGATAGAGTTAAGGTTATGTTGAACATTTGTGAATATTGTGGAGACACCAGAAGCAGAACTTATAGCCCCAGTAACTCCATAACCAATGCCATTTCCAACCAAGAAGTTGTTTGTAGATTCTTTTGTGATACTCTTCTTCAGATCATTAGTTACGATCTTACCAATCAAATTATTGACAGCGAAACTAGACGCTGCATCTGGATCCATATTAAAGTTGTTTGCATCAAATTGAGGATACAAATCTTGAATTTGTTGATTAAACTTCTTATCGACAAATTCATTTACTATTGGACTGATACTTGCGTCAACACAAACCAGATGATAAACACCATCCTGTTTGTTGTATTCGTGTGCTTTTAGTGTTTCTACACGATAAATCGATAACGTATCTTTTAATGTCTTTCTTGCAACAACAGGAAGATTTTGGTCTCGAATAGATACGTTATCAATGAATGTTCCAGGATCGGGATCATTTACTCCGAAGGTAACCTCAAATCCCTTAGAACTTGTGATACCAGAGATAACTTTAGTGACGTTGTATGCAGAATTTGCAACTCCAACTGTATTTGTAGAACTCTTAACGTTGGAGAACTGAACTTTATCACCAACAACAAATCTGTGTGGTTTTTCAGTTACAACCGTAGTAATACCAGTATTAGTACTACGATTAATACTCTTCAAAATACGGAGGTTTCTTTGAACCGTAACATTAGGAATATTATTTGTAAAATCAGAAGATGTAGTGACACCAACAGTATTTGATTCTTGGATTACATATCCAGGGACAGGTGGTTTTGCATCCTGTACTTCCTTGGGAAGAACATATCTCAGTTTATAGATCTTGTCAGAGATAGATCTGGTGTCTTCTTTTCTTTCAAAAACAGTTTTCTGAGTTCTTGGACCAATAGCGACTTGATTATCTACAATCTTTTGCCATAATTCATTAGAAGATGTTGTAATTCCACCACGAACATACCAGTTATTGTTTTGTTCGTCAAACTGAATTGGATGACCAAAATCTCCAGGAAGTTTATCAGTTACTCTAGACTGAACGTGAAGAACACCACCCTGATTATTATCAAGTGTAATAAAGTTTCCGGCACCACCAAGAATGGCTTCATTTTCACTTCTTGCAATTTTAATCTTATCTGCAGTCAATGATTCATTTTGAGAATCATTTGTGACCGCATAGTAGATAGTATTTGTATCAAGACCATCTGGCAGATGACCATCATCAGAGATGATACGAATACTCTCACCAGCATAAAGTTTGTGATTAGTGGTAAATGTGAGGGTACTATTAGTGATGCTATTAGCTGCACCAACTCTACCAACTCTATAAATTTTTGCACCAATATCACCCTCAGTACCATCAGGATTTTCCATCCTGATTGGTGTTCTAAAGGTTCCAACACCAGCAATACTTACATAAAGGTGTTCGTTTTCAGTTTCATACTTACCACCAATTCTATATCCATCAATGATGTTTGGAGGAAGAATATCTGGATCCGTAAATCCATCCAAGAACAATTTAGCAGTCGTTCCAACTCCAACAGGTGCAGTTGTCAGTCCAACGTTTAAAGCAAGCCATTCAACATTTTTATTTGTCTTAACCAAGTTCTGTGGAGGAACGATATGGGTGATAAAACCTCTATCGTCTCTACCAAATGCAGAATCCTTAAATCCACTAGAAACTAACGATCTTGCACCAAAGTTAGAGTTGGAGTTGGTGATAGACATATCACCACCATTGTCTGCAACATAATGTTGAGCAAAACCAATACCAAATACAGAAACTGTCTGAATAAAGGCATCATTAGAAACTTTAATATGGAAGTTTTCAAATGATGGTCTGTAAACAGAACTACTATTCAGATAAAGTGGTTTTAAACTTGAATCTGCAGTTGCAACATCATCATATTGTCCAGTGGTTGAATTATAAATTACAAACGCATTATCGTCTTTTTGTAGAGAGACGCCAGTATATTGTGCAACAACCATGGACTTAAAGCCAGTGGCTTTAGATCCATCAGCGTGCATACCACACATACCATAAGTTGATCTCAATGAGATGTTAAAGATGTATGGAGAAGCACCAGATACCGTGTCAGTATCTGCAACTACTATCTCATCACCATCAAGACTTGGTAATCCATCAAGAGGAGGACTGCTAGTTTGATATGTAAAGATGCGTTCTGAGGATACACCAGTTACAACAAAGTTACCATTATAAATTGTTGGATAAGTATTAACACCAGAAACTCTAAACTGACTATCTACAACAAGCCCGTGAGCAGTAGAACAATCTACAGTAACTGTGGTTGATGTGTTTGTTTTAGATCCAGCTCCAGCACGAATACTAGTGATACCAACATTATTAGTGAAAACAGGACCAACAATCTCATATTCAGGCAACTTAGGTTGCATATCCTGAGTGCCTGGGAAATCTCCAAGAGCACGACCAGAAGTATCACCATAGGCCTGTTGGACCTTATGAAAATACATCTGAAGATCGGTAGTCGTCGATGAAGTACCGATACCAACACCATTTACACCATCAGCATACTCAAATGCAGTTAGTTTGTGGTGTGAAAAATTGGAAGCGTATCTGTTTGTTGTATAGTCCTTATAAACAGAACCCTTTGGATCACCATCAAGAATAGTGAACTGCCAAAGATAACATCCACCAGTCAAACGGAAAATGGCAGATCTACTGACACCATCCTCAGTTGGATTTGGAACAAACTTTGGTCTAATTTCTGTCTTACGAAGATCGAGACCAACAAGAGAAACACCACGAGGAATGATTACACCACCCTCTGTGGAGTTATACTTATAAAGATCGTTTTCAGAATCATCTAAATTATAGTTACTTGTATTTGTTAACTGAGAAAGGGTTTGTACGTTACCATTCCTATCTCTAAACAGAGCCGCGGCAGGATTAGAGGGATTTACAATTACGTTGAAACCTGGTCTATTATCAATCTCATGAACACCAGGGTACAATATAATTGTTGTACGGGCAAACTTATCGTTGTTCTCTCCGATTTGATATGAAAATCTAGCTGCCTCAAGCAGTGCTCTCTGGATAGTTTTGAAAGGTTTCGTTAATGAGTTACCCTGATTTTCAATACTATCAGTTGCATCTAGATCAGTTGGATTAACATAGAGGGTGTTACCTTCAACATTCTTCAGGAAATTCTCTAGTCTACTTAAAGGCATTTCGCTATCCTGCGGCGTACAAGATTTCTTCTCCTTATATTTAGACGATTATAATATCGGGGTGAGAGGGCTCGAACCTCCGACCTCAGCTTCCCAAAAGCCGCGCGCTACCACCTGCGCTACACCCCGAAGTGGGTCGGATATGATGATCCCGACCCGTATGATAGACAATGCCTATCAAGAGCCCCCGACAAGACTTGAACTTGCGACATCGGCTTTACAAAAGCCGCGCTCTACCAGCTGAGCTACAAGGGCAAATGGGTCATAAGACCCAGGGGAGGGGATCCCGACCAGGGCGCTTTTAAAGTCATCCCGAGACTATGGGACGAGGGGGACTTGAACCCCCACGGGAATACTCCCAACAGATTTTAAGTCTGGTGCGTCTACCACTTCCGCCACCGTCCCATATGGGAAATGCTAGATTTGAACTAGCGACCTCTGCGTTATCAGCACATTGCTCTACCACTGAGCTAATCTCCCAAAAAACCTAGAACAAACTAAGTTGATCTTCGTTATTTAAGACGTATGTAGAAGGATGAAATGCACAATACTCATTGAATGTGATCTTCATCTCTTTCCAAGATAAACCGCAATTAGATGCGGCTTTTGGAACGTTCCATTTTGCGGAGAATAACATCTCCATTGACTTACGGGTTTCTGGTCTCATGATTAAAATATTAGAGAGCGGGCGACGAGGTTCGAACTCGTGACAGGAGCTTGGAAGGCTCGCATGTTACCACTACACCACGCCCGCAGTTTGTGAAACGAGAGGAGATGCATAAGAGACATCAACACCGAACTCATGACTAACATCAATAATACTCATAACTTGGTAAAACTCTTCAACGGTATCGCAAAGAACTTCACGTTCGTCACCAAGACTACTGGTGATGTAAAAAGCACGACGAGAAAGGTCGATAACAACTTTAGTTACAAACTCTTCTTCGATCATTGGGTGTCCCCCTCGATTACCTATGTATAATACCAGGACCAGAGGTCCCTGGCAAGGGGCCTTGTGTCACTTCAAGAAGAGGTCTGTGTAGAAACTGTCCGTAAAGGCGGTTAGGACACCAACTAATCTAGTTTTTTCTTCTTCAGCTTGTTGTTGGGCTCGTTTGACACCCCATTGTTCAAGTTGTGCTTTCCATCTTTGTTCTCTTATGGAATTTACAACACCAAGATATTTTCCAATTTCTCCTCTAAGTGTAGAGATCTCACCATCTTTTCTATCAATCTCATTTTGAACTGTAACACAAGTTGCAGAAGAACCAAGAGATACTCTAACACCAGCAGGATAAGAACTATTGTCCTGTGTAACAAACAAGAAAGTTCCTACACCAACACCAAAAGTATTACTTGCACTACTCAATATAGAATTTGAAAGAGTAAATGGATTTGATGATGTACTGGAAAATCCCCAGATATTTGCAGTGACCGTATCATAATACTCAGTTGCATATCCAATTAAACAACTTGTAATACCACCATACCAAGGGGTAACGGTAGAACCAATTCCACTGATTGATGTACCAATACCACAGCTACTGGTATCAACAATACCACAATAAGTTACTGTACTAGTTCCTACTGCATCTGAAATGAGAACAATGATTTCATCCTTAAGTTGATTGATTGATTGTCCAATAGAAACAATCTTTGCATCAATACCATTAATTGCAGGATCAAAGGACGTTATAAGTTCATTAGTATAATCAATTCTTCCTTGAAGTGAAGATGTAGTATTAAATCCAATAATATCATTTTCCCTTTTGATACGTTCGTTAATATCTTTTATGACATACTCAGTTCTTGCATCATTAGTTTCTGGCATTATTCTTTCCTCCCATAGTCGTGGCCAGAGATTGAATATTGTGTTGGATCTCCAGGGTAATCAGATGGTGTTTCCCCATCATATTCAACAATCAAAGGTTCACCATCAATTCTAGCTGCCTCAATCTTATAGTAACAATGAATTGAGGATCCTTGATTGTTTTTAACCATCACTTTTCTTCCCCATTCAATCTTATCAACGTACAATTCTTGATAAGATCCAATAGGTGTTAAATGAACAGAAATTGTTTCTGGGTCAACTAAACCATCCCAGTATTCTGGAAGTTCAATCAAGTTAGATCCCTTAAGAGTTCCTCTAATATAGATTGCAGCTTCTGGACCTTCTACACAAATGTGACGAATACGTTTATTTGGTTTCTTTGGGTGTTTAATATCAAAACCTTTCCAAGCCTGGGAATTGATAGTGCCCTGAATTGAACCAGTAACGGTTAAGTTACCAGCAATGGTCATATTACCAGCACTAGTTCTATTTGGTGCAGCTTCCTCGATATTTGGTTCGGACTTCGTTGTGCCTCCAGTTTCTACACCCTTTCCAACCTTGTTGAACGTTCCAAGGGTCTGTTTTAATCCAAAAGAGAAATCACTACCAAAAGCTTGTTGAAAATTGTAGGTATTAAGAGTGCCATACATATTTGCTGCAACTGGTGCAATCACATTCATTCCAATTTGAGGATGAACGACGTGAATAGATGCTAATGATAAAGGACCCGATGTTGGTGGGTTGGGACCAATATGCAAAGTACCCAAAGGAACAGGTGCTAAAGGAGCAACACCCATCTGCACTGGACCGTTAAGAATACTCAGTCCACCATTAAGAGAAAGACTATAAGGTAATATTTGTGCCTTCGTAATTCCAGCAGCTACTTGAGACCCTACGGTAAACCTTGGTCCGTTAAGAGAAGAAAAACTAGACATTATATTCCAGAGAAAGATTTTGCAATGTTGGTAAGTGTATCGGTTAAAGATGATGTTCCAAAATCAGCCGCCTGAGCGAGGTTTAGAACACCAGAAACAATTTCACCATAACCTTTACCAACCAAAGAAAAGTCTTTTGAAGCAAGAAGTTTAAGTTGTGTGCCTTCAAGTCTAAGATCGGGTGCCGTGATCGTTATGTTTTTATTGGATTGCATCAAGATGTCGCCATCATTAGTATCACGAGTTCCATTGGCCTCAATGATAATATTATCCGCTTTTAAAATAAGATCTCCATCAAGGGCTTCAATGACAATATCACCATGTTTAGCTTGAATAATCTTCGCACAGTTCAGTGGGTCTTGAACATCTGTTTTAACCTTCTTGATATTCTGGCCCAAAGATTCAACCGATCTACCAGTTGCAACCATCTGATGATCTTCACTTGTGCCATTTTGATACCAACCATGACCAGAACCAAGATTGGTCAAAACACGGTGACTTACAACACCGTATGGAGAGTTCATGCCACTCTCCATACGATATCTTCTCTTTTCGTCAATATCAAAATCGCCCTTTTCTGCGTTTGGCATTATTTACTTACACAATTGATTACTTTAACGACCTTGGTTGGATCCAGAGGTTGAGACAATTCAGTTACCTTAGTAAACTTAAGAACTGCACTCAAATCTGCAGCAATACCAGTCTCACTATTTATTCTAATATCTGGAATTGAAGTAAATCCAGTGCCAGGATTGATAACTTCAACATCCAGAATCCTACCACCAATAATAATTGGTCTCAGTTCTGCGCCACCACCACCACCAGCAGCAACACCAGTATTGTCAACGACAGTGATTGTATCTCCAGGATTATATCCAAAGCCTGGATTTAGAACTAGAACGTCATCAATTTGACCGACTAGTTCATCAATCTGGTCCCCAGTGGCTGGCGTGCCTGGAATGACACCCTCAGTTGTAATTACATCACCAAAGTCATTGAGATAACCATATCCAGTATTTTCAATTATAATTTTCTCAATAGTACCATCATCCGCAATTACTGCAGAAGCTTGCGCACCGGCACCATTATTACACGAATCTTGAATAGTTACATATGGTGGTTTTTCTGGAGAATAACCAAAACCAATATCGGTTACATTGACACCAATAATTTCACCAAGATTGTTGACAACTGCATCTGCAGCTCCACCTACACCATCACCACCAAAGATCTCAACTGTCGGTGGACCACATTGCAAAACATCAGTAATACATCCACCAACTTGTGCTGCGACCTGATCTGCAGTGGCTTGTTCTTCTGGTGTCAACGCAAAGATACTATCAACACCACTAGAAGCCTCATCTAACAAACCACCAACAGTCTGTGTTGTTTGACCGTTTTCATCAACAGAAGTAGTGATGTTTAGAATAGACATACTATTGAAGATTGCATTAGCATCATCCCTTTCTTGTTGGGTTGGACCATATGCATTACTAAATGATGAAGGAAGTGGACACTTTTTCTCATCACAACCGATGAACTTATAGACGATACCAATATAATTTAATGCCTCATTAATAATCGTATTTACATCACCAAGAGCACCACCAAGAGTTTGATTAAGAGTATCAAGAATTGGTCCAATTGCTTGCTCCATATCACTCTGGAGTTTGTTCATGAGTGCGCCCATGAACTCTTCTGCAGCACAAATAGGTACATTGACAATGTTACCGATAAGTGCGAATAGTAATTCTGTAATTGTCGTCAACAATGCCTTGATGAGATTTTCAAAGATACAATAAATTGTATCCATGGTCTCTTTATTAGCCTCACCAAAAATAGGAACAAGTTCATCTGCAAGTGTGGTTCCAATAAAACTCTTAATACTATCACCAATTAGTGAGAACAAATAATCACGAACCTTATCAAACACCCCAGTCATGATCTTTGCAATCTTACTAGCAATCAAGGTGATTTCAGCATTAAGATCAGTAAGAGCGTTTGTTACACCATTCACATAAAAATTTGCATACCCTTGCACAGTGAGAAGATACTCAGTGAGATCTGCAAGTGCATCAGTGATCTCTGCAATCGCACCATCTTTTTTACATGTTGGTCTGGTAGTCTTTATGCCCAAGAAAGTATGATGTGCGGCTGCGGCATCACCAAGACCTTTTACCGTAGAAGGTTCGTTAGTTTTTGTGGGTCTAACAGTTACATCTCTTGTCAGTCTACCAGTAACAGGATCTCTTACATACGTGGGAGATTTATTGGTCGTTTCTGGAATTGGTTCCTTTGTAGCAATATTAGTACCAGCCTGTTCCCCTGTGGGAACTTGTTCCATTGAAGCTAAAACACCTGCACTATTGACATCCTTTGGTGCAGATCCTTTGAGTGGTGGTTGTTCATCGAACGCTCTCTTGTGTCTATAGAAGACACCAACAATGCAAGGTTTCTGTTCATCCTCTCCGTCCATCCAGAAACCAAAAACAGACTCACCACCTTCTAACATGTGAGTGTGTTCTTTAAATCCATAACCAGAGGCCATCATTGGAGATACCAAAATGTTGGCCCAAGGAAGTTGGTTTGGATCTTTAATATTATCGTGATATCCTACTACCTTTACTTTTACGCGATTATAATATACATCAATCTCTGGGTTGTTGGATTGTATTCCAACTTCTTTATCATTTGTAAGAAGTCCGCTACCAGCCCAAGCAGATCGGGGAGCGACAACCCCGATCCACCAGTGTACCTTTTTACCAAAATCAGCAGAACGCTCAAGTAAATCCATTAAATCCCAAGATTTTCAGTTATTTATCTCAGTCATCATAAACTCTGCACTCAGATGCATCGGGATGACTGTCACAATATAACTCAAGTGGTGTGGGATCGTGTGTCTCACCAGGATGATTTTCTTTATAGGATTTCAGTGCTTCTAATTCTTCTTCCGTATGACGACGAGCCTGTGGCGAAATGGTAGGATCGCTCAGGAGTTCTTCATCTTGTTGGATGTGTTTGTCGATGTTTTCCATTTTTATGTTTCGTATTGAACTATTTAACTAGAAAGAAGATTTGTATCTTGTTTCTTACTCATCCCATATGTGTCACGAATTAGTCTAAGATGAGTGAAAGCTTGATCAGGTTCCCATGAATGTCGAAGATCTTTAACAAGATACATCCCCGAACGATCATTGTCAATACCATTGTTACTATTCAACAAATTGACTTTCACTGGAGACCCGGCTTCCAATTTAACGTCCAGATTATATGGAATGGTAATTCTTAATGAAATAGTCTTCATTGACAAATACTTCATTCTGGATTGAGTTATAACCTTGTGTGGGTTGAATTCACCATTTCCAACATTGTCGTATGAGATCTTACCATCCACATTCATTGTTCCATCTACAAAAAACTGAACGGATTGAAATCCACCGTTTTCATTTATACCAAAATCAAGTTCATCAATACCATCACCAAAGTGAGTTTGTCTTTTTGCAACCTCATTCCAGTTTAAATTTTGACCAACTGGTTCTCCAAGAGAGAAGACATTATAATAGTTAGCTGCGTCATTATAGAGTCCTTTCTGCATCTGTTCGATAATATCCTGATCTCTTTCAAATCGTGGATTATAGATGTTGAAGTTTGATGTAGAGGCAGTTTCATCTATAACTTCAGATTGGGTAAATTCAAGAACACTCTCTTCTTTACTACGTTGAGCTAACGCATCAACACTCTTAAACATATATCCACCCTTAGTCATCCAGAATAAGAACCCAGCTCTATCCGTTCCAGTTCCATCAGTGCTACCCACTGTAGATAGAGATCTCTTACATAACCAATAGATTGCTTTGAATGGTGTCCAGTAATTACCATAGAATCCATCTGCATTTGCAGTGTCTTCAACAAAAATATTATTGGTTGTCTTTAGATTTGACAACAAGATTGTATTAACATGAGTACTAATCTTTGTAGTATTATCAAATCTTGTTGTCAGTCTATTCTGTTCGTTAAGGAACGCATCTGCATGAGTGAATAGAACACGGAACACAGTTGCAGTCGATGTCGTGTTTACTTCAGACATACCACCAATTCTAAGATTATCAAACTTCAAAATTCCACTTGGATGAGAGACACTCAAACTAGCTCTCTCAGTTCCTCTAGCTCTCATAAGTGATATAACTTTTTCCGTTGCAGCAAATGTTGCAACAACAGTAATTACTGGTTCAAAAATACTCTCACCATAATCAAGTGAAAGTAACGTTGTAATCTCACCACCGACCGAATATGGTACACCTTCGCGGCTATAAATCGTAAAGTCTTTTACTACTGCACTTTTGATGTAAGACATTAGCCGACGATGTAATAGATTTCTTGAATTTCTACACTAGTATCTATACCCAAGGAAGCGATATCCATTGATAGAGGAGTTGCTCTAACAGAACTTTGTGGTCCACCAGGCAAAATAGGTTGGTTTCCAGGAACACCAGTTGGACCAACATCTAACGGTTTAATATTCAATGGGGACATTTTTGATGATCGTATTACATCACTAATTTTGTCACTATATTTCGAGAATGTTTCTTTTGGTAAGAGTTGTTTATTAAGTAACTCTTTGATCAATAAATCTGGATCTAATCCAACTTTCTTATGATAGTTCAGGATAAATCTAAAGGCTTCATCATCAATCTGTGTTGGAGCGTCACCAAGAAGTCCTATTTGTCTCAATATTTTTTCATACAATCCATAGTTAGGAGTTCCATCACCTTTTTTGGCACTCAACAAATAATCCAAAAAGCCATTTCTAACTTCAGGATGATTGAGTTGCATATAATTTCCAATAGTTCCAGGAGGTGCAAGACCCCTACCCTGAGTACTTTTCAAAACATCAATAGCATCATCAATCTGAGATGCACTGTACTTATATGGCCCAAATAGTTTATTTGGATCCACAGTTTTCTTCGAAACAGTAGTACCAGACTGACCAACGGCTTTCTTTGTAATCTCTTTAGCAGGTCGGACGATTGGCCCAGGTGGTGATGGAACAAGAGAGGATTGTGGCATCACCATACTCCCAAGAGTTTCCTGTTGGGCCCTCAAAGCTTCAGGCATGTCTTTGAACGCTTGTCTTCTTGCCGCCTCAGCTTGAGGAGACATTGGTGTTTCTAGTTGTTTAACTAGGTCATCCATTTGAGCCTGACTCGTTCTAGGCGCAACCTGGCTAGGTCTCAGTGGTTGAGGTTTTGGTAGTCTTAGAGGAGCTGGTTGAGGACCGATTGGAATGTCACCATATGTTGATAATCTGGTTGCGGCTGCAGTAGTTCCACCTTCTCCAAGTAATCTTTGTGCAAGTCTTTGAGATCCTGGGCCCAAAACTTTAAGTAAAGTTGGAGAAATAGCAACTAATCCTCTAAGTCCTGCACCACCAAATCCAGCGGTCGGGTCTATCGCCATCGCAGTTCCTGGTTTTTCTATCAGGAACTTTTCTAGATCCTTTGCAACTGTTGTAAGTTGTCTATCGAAAGATTTTGCAACCGCAAATTCAGGAATACCCTCAGGCCATCGACGTGGCCACCAGATAGGTGGCCATGGCCATTCCCACTGAGGTTTTTCTCTAGTTTTTGGTTTTTCTTTTTCTTTTTCTTTTTGTTTTTGTTTTTGGGTCTGGGTTTGAGTTCTTGGTTGCGTCCGAGGTTGAGGAACTCTTACAGGAGGAGTTTTGGGAAATTTAGGAAACTTGATCCTTGGGAACTGAAATCCACCTTCAGGAATTAGTTGTCTATCTGGAAAGATGTTACCTGCTTCACCAAATTTCTCAGGAATGATTGGAATAACTGTCTTCAGTCTCCTATCAAGATCCATAATCTTGTTAAGATCTGAGTTTGTTTTTTTAGTATCTCTTCTTAATAAATCTACAATCTGGGATGTTCTTTGACTTGCAGTTCTTACAGAACTAGCCAAATTACTAATTTCCGTCCCAGTAGCACCACCCAACTGATTTACAGCAGTGTCTCTTTGCGATGCTGTTAAGTCTGTTAATGGATTGAATTTCATAACTTATCAGGCAAACATTGCTTCATGGCCACTATTAATTAATCTCGGTTCAAGGGTGGGAACATCTCTCTGAGTTGCAAAAACACCAGGTTTTTGTGGTTCTGCAACTTGTTTCTTAACTCTTGCATCAATCACAATTGGAGCTCTTTGTGTTGGTCCAAGTTTTGCAACTTCCATCGATTTTGGTTTCACTGGATTCACTGTGTTCACTGCAATATCCATCGATCTTGGTTTCGTAGGAGAAACACCAACTGGTTCTCCAATCTTAATAGAATTTGGATCACCAGGAATTCCAGGAGCACCAGGTTTACTGGCATCTTTCATTGGTTGGCTTTGTTTTTTTTGTATCTCCTTTATTTGTTTAAGATAATCCCGATATATATCCAGTGACTGTCCAATGGTCCTAGTAGTTTGACCGTAGAATGGACCAAGACCTGACCATTCTTCATTTAATTTTTCAAGATCTTCTCTGGTCAATGGTTTTGTTAGATCAACACCTCTCTTCTTGGCAGCAATTGCAATAATCAAAGCAGTTTGAGTTTTTTCATCAAACATTGTTTTTTCTGGATCAAGTCCAAGATATTTTTTTAAATCATTTACTGGTTCCAAGAACTGTCCAATACCAACTGCTGCAGATTGTCTTGTTTTTCTGGCTTGTTTATCATAGAACTTACCATACCCTTCAGCAAGAAATTTCTTCTGTAGAGCAGCAACTTCAGCGAAAGTCTTTTGGGTCAGATCCCCTCCATATTGACTTCCACCAAAAAATGTACTTGGTCCCTTTTCACCAAGAGTTCCTTCAACTCTTCGAATCAATGCAACTGCAGCTTTAGCTTCTGGATCATTAATGGGAATTTTACTAATATCCATTGGTTTTCCAGAACTTCCTGTTCCTCCAGGACCAGGAGGATCACCAAAAATACTTGGAAGTTTTAATCTAAGTCCATCAATGAAGTTATCTATATCAGACCTAAGAGTATCAATAAAATTCATAGCATTAAAAAGTGTTGCCAAAATACCACTTGCAAGTAGAGAATCACCAAGTTGTTTAGGTTGAATATCGAGAGCGCCCATAACAGCACTCCCAGTTCTAGCAAATAAGGATTCTCTTCTACTGGCCGCCCTTCTCTGTGATCTTAACTTATCTCTCTCTACAATCTCTTCTTGTTTACCTTTGACTACTTCTTCTCTATATTTTGATTCAATTGATGCTTTATCAGCTAAAGCCCTTTGAATATTTGAAATATTACTATTAATTCTTTCAATTTCTAAAATAATGCCACCAAGTCCACGAACAATCTGACCTCTGGGTGCATCAATAACTTCAGGTACAACGGTAGCTGAAGGAACGAAAGAAGTTTGAGTTTGAACTAGTGGTTCTGGAATGAGGATGTTTGGTGCATCATCATTTTGGTAAGGATATCCATATTCTTCGGCACCAAGGAAAGCAACGGCTCTACTCCTTCTTTCCTCTTCAGATAGTTGAATTACCTGAGCTGGAGAAGCTTTTTCTTGACCAAAGAAAGATCCAACAAGACCCTTGCCAGCTATGTTACCTATTTTGAATAGTGTTTGTAGTGACATTAACCTAAGCCGTGTTCCTGTTGATGTTTCAGTTTCTCTGCATCAAGGTAATTCTTCAACAAGGAAACGTAGATATCACGTTCCCACGGCATCATATTTTCAATCTCCGTCAAAGAGTATTTATGGTACTGCATCAACGAAAAGTTAAGTTGGTAGTATGACTCCGCTGTCATATGAGCCATACTCACCCGAAAAAACTTGAGAGCCCCTCCAGAGTAACTTCACTTTCAACACCAGTGTTGGGATTTGTAACGGTAATGGTGTGTGCAAGTTTTGGCATCGTATCAAAGAACTTCTCAATCTTTTTGAACTGCGCAGAATTAAACTGTTCAACAAAATCAGTCAGTTCCTTCTTGGTACAATCTTTTGATTCCCAAGCCTCATCTTCACTAAAGACAATATCAATACACGATGCAACGATCTCAAAAGTTTTATCTACATCACTATCAAAATTAAAATTCTCATTGATGAATTGCTCAAGAGAAGGATACCTCATTCTCACAGTGTAGGTGTCATCAATCTTGATGTCTGTAGTATGAGACTTGTCCTTCTTGACTTGGATCTCATCAATATAGACAGTTGTAGGAACTTCAGTCACGCCATCATCAGGACAGATGACAATCAACTCAACACTTTCACCAACAGACTTTGCACGAATGTTGAGAAACAGATACTCAATATCAAAAGTAGGAAGTTGATCTACTTTGATACCTTTCGTTTGAATACAGTTTTTCAGGACATCTTTAATGGCTCTGGTGATGTCCTGAGTATTCCCACTCTCAATCGCAAGAATGAGAATTTTTTCTTCTTTGACTAGAAATGGTCTGTATTTAACCGTCTTTCCTGTTGATGGTAAAGTCAGTTCATACGAAGGTGTAACAATTGTGGGTAATGGCATAATGAGATGATCAGTGATTTATTTAGAATGATTATGCAGCTCCTGGCCCAAAACCAAAGTTTCCTTGGAAAGCCGGTGGAGTGACAACTTCTTCTCCCATTGGATTTATTCCAGGAACACCTTGTTGAGGTCCACCATATGTTCCACCCTGGTTATTGATTTCATAAAGTTCCTGTGATGTTCCTGCACCTGTCAGTGAGGTTCCACCACCAGTTGAATCAAGAAGATTTTCTTCCCAGAGTTGTTGTTGTTTAAGAATTGTTTCTGGTTGTTCTGCAATAGTAATATTGTGAGTAACGTATCTATCGTATCTAAAAGTCACGTTTAATTGTAATAGAGTTGATCCATTATAACTTACTGGAGTAGATGCAATTGAATATGGCCAAGCGTTAATGAAAGTGTAAGCTATTGCACCAGCTCGAGGATCAGTAAAAGAGTCTTTGTTGAACTTATAGATCGACATGCGACATTTATAAAAAGTGGGATAACGCATACGCATAACGTTTGCGTTTGCACCAGTAGCAGCTTCTTTGAGTGGATTAATAAACTCAGTCCAAGTCTCAAAGAACTTCATTACATTGTAGTCTCTATCAACATAGAAAGTAAATGTAACATCATCAAAAATTCTAGTATGTGGAAATCTCTCCGTTACTCCTTGACGATCTCCCGATATTTCTACGTCCGCAAAACTGGATCCAGGTAAAACTGCATCAGAAACATACAGTCCAAGATCTTCCGTTAAGAATCTGGCATCAAGACCTCTTGAAACAGCCGCATCAGTCACAGATTTATTCAGTTCAAAGAAAGCCTGATAAGTATTATTGGTCGATACAGTTTGAAATCTAGACCTGATATCATCTATTTGATAGTATTGTGGAATAGGCATTGGGCTCTAAATAGATATCAGCCAGTTAATAGTTATTTATGAGTTATAGCGGGAAGTACAAGCCTTCCAATCCAAAGAAATATAAAGGTGATCCAACTAACATCGTTTATAGGTCTCTTTGGGAAAGAAAATTTATGAAGTATTGTGATGATAATGAGAATATTCTTGAATGGGGTAGTGAAGAATTTTTTGTCCCATACAAAGATCCTGTGACAGGAAAGAAAAGAAGGTATTTCCCAGATTTCTACATCAAATACATCGATGCGACTGGCAAAATGCGTCGAATGGTTGTAGAGATCAAACCATCAAAACAGTGTAGAGAACCAAATCCAAATCCTCCAAAGAAAACGAAGGCTTGGATCAACGAAGTTTATACCTGGGGTACTAATCAGGCTAAATGGAAGGCATGTAAAGAATTCTGTGATGATCGTCTTTGGGAATTTAAGATCTTCACCGAAAAAGAGTTGGGTATTAAATGAGTATCGCATCTATCGTTAAATCTGAAGCAGGAGGAAAAAATCGCAGCCGCGATTGGTATCGCGGCACCTTGGCAAAAGTTCTACAGAACTATCAAGGCCCAGAATACGATGATCCAGATAACGATAGGGACCAATATGGTCCAGCAGAAGGAGGTGAATTATACTTCTTCAACTATATTGCAACCAAACCCAATAGACTGAAGTATTACGACCAGTTTCCAGTTACATACATAATTAATACTTTTCCAGATGGTTTTCTGGGAGCGAACTTACATTACCTAGAACCAAAACTAAGAAAAGGTGTTGCATTATCTCTTCTAAATAGTGGAGATGGTGTAATTGTACCCAATAAAACCTTACATAGGTATTACTTTGGTGGGATACAAGGTAACATAATGAGAGTTCCAGAAGCAGAGATGGCTGAAGTGTCACTGTTACCAACCGAAAAATTTGTTACTTCAAATGGAGTTGATTATCCATCCTACAGAGTATGGAGGGATAAGTAATGGCTGTTATTAAGAATAGTTTTATCCAAGCATATAGGGGACAAACCTATTATTATACAGTAAATACAAGTAATAACACAGTTTCCTACTATACAGCACCAACAAACGCTGCCTATACGAATAATACAGGATCTCTGATTTTTACAGAACAGATCAGTAGTCTACCATCAACCGCAACAACTGGTTCTAGCACAACCATAACGAATGCAAATCAGAATCTAATCAATTCGTATGGTCCAGGTTTTGTAAAAGGAGTAACTAAGACCACATTATACAACATTGAAAACAACGTAGATCCTACAATCAGTCAGGCTGTTGGTGCAGAAGCTGCAAGTAGCTCCACTCCAAGACCAGAACCTGATAAAACGGTAACACCAGAAGGCACACCCCCACCAGGACCAATAATAAATCCATTTGATACTGCACAAGAACAAAATGCAGAAAATGCACAAAATATTGAAATAACTGCCGCAACACTCCCTGCTGTTAAGAGTACTTTAAAATATCCAATAGATCTTGATACTAGTGTTCAGGATACTCTTCAAATTTCAATCTTCCAATATCAAGCAGCTAGAGGACTACCAGGTATTGACACCGCAACTGATGGTGATAGGTTCTTAAGAACACAAAGTTTCACATCAGAAAATATAAGCAGACAAAAACTCATCAGTATCATTACACTTCCAATTCCAAACGCTGTTGCTGACAGTAATGCAGTTTCGTGGGGTGGTGGAGAGTTTAGTTCCATCGCAGGACAAATGGGAACAGCTTTAACCGATGCCATTTTTTCTGGACTGGGCCCTGATAATGAAAAGAACTTTGTTGAACGTGTTACAGATGCAGCTAATACTGTGGGAGGTGCATTAGGAGGAACCATCCAAGGAGCTGGTAAAATTCTTAAGAACCCATATTTCCAAAGAAAGAAAATTCTTGATATCTTAGCTAAAGGTGCAGCTGCTCTTGGAGTGACTGTTGATGTCACTCAAGTTATCACCAGAGTTGGTGGTGTTGTAGAAAATCCCAACCTTGAATTGTTATTCACTGGTCCTTCACTGAGGGCTTTCACTTTCCAAGTTCGCCTCACACCAAGAAGTATAGATGAATCAAGAGAAATAAGACAAATTATCAGAGCGTTCAAACAACACTCTGCTGTCAAGAAGGGGGCCCAATTGAGGGCAGGATTTGATGCAAGCAATCTCCTTCTTGGGACCCCTGATGTATTCGTTCTCAAATACATACAAGCGGGGACAAACCTAGAGATCAAAGGTGTAACCAAAATGAAAACCTGTGCATTGACAAATATCAGTGTCGATTACACGGGTGGAGTTGGTAGATGGGCTGCATATGATGGTGATAGTCAACCAATGACTAGTATTGTGACATTAAATTTTGCAGAACTGGCACCTATTTACGATACAGATTACAACTCATTTGATGTAGAGGACGTAGGTTTCTAATGTCAAACTATTTCAGACAACTTCCAAACTTAGACTATCCATCTTTACTCAATGATAGAGTAAGTAGTAGTGATACTGTTCGTGTAAAAAACCTTTTTAGAAGAGTAAAGATCAGAGAAGATTATTTCTCTAATTTGGTTATTTTTACAAAGTACAAAATTATAGGTGATGATCGTCCAGATAACGTAGCTGAAAAATACTACGGATCCCCAGATCTTGATTGGGTTGTTCTACTTGCAAATAATATCATTGATGTCAAAAATGATTGGCCAATGACAGAATATGACTTAAATGTCTATCTAAATGAAAAATATAACGAACAACAACTGGCAGAAATTCATCATTATGAAACTATTGAATTTAGAGACTTAAATAACCAACTGATCACTCCAGCTGGAAAAATTGTTGATGAAAGTTTTACAGTCGAATATCTGAAAGGATCTCAAATTCAAAGAGTTTCTCCAATTCGTTCAATTTCTTACTTTGAGTGGGAAGTTCAAAAAAATGATGATAAAAGAAATATTAACTTAGTATCAACCAATTATGTTGGAACTCTTGTTGAGGAATTTAAACAAATTAGTACATATGATCGTTCTTCTCAATATGTCAACGAAAGACTGAAGAAGACTGAAAATATTAGAATCACTGGATAAAGAAAAATCCCTGGCCGTCAAAATGGCCAGGGATTTTTTTTCCACTATTTTTGGAAATGAAGTTCGTTTTTCGTGGCCGGAACATCGTTCCAGTGTCTCACTACTCCAGCAACAATGAATACATTAGTGACCAAGTAACTAACAAATATACAGGTGCGTATAAGAGCAATAATATCTGCCTCTCGGTCATTTCGTCCATGTTTTTCACCTAACGATTTAGCCCACAACCTCCAGATTTTATTGTTGTGGACTATACTCCAGATTTTATTACCGATCACTCTTCAGCAAGTTTCTGGAAGTAAGACAGAGCATCATCTTCATCTTCATCACTGTAACCACCACCAACTGCAACAGGTTCACGGTTGAGGTTGTTCAGTTCGTTACGGAGACCATCGTCAAGATCACGAACAGGACCACGGAAGTCATCTTCGTCCTCAACTTCTTCAGCAACAGGACGACGGGTGGAAGTAGCGTTACCCAGAACATTGTCCAGACGCTTCTTCAGAGTGTCGTAGTCCTTGAACTGATCTTGTGCAACCAGTTCTTGCAGAGAGAACTCTTTCTTCCAGAGAGCTTCAAGTGCATCATCATCACCATCAAGAAGTGCGGAAGGGCGGGCAAACTCAGAACTGTCATAGTTCCAATAACCTGCAACCTTCTTGATCTTGATCTTGAAGTCTGCACCCTGCCAGAAGTCAAAGGGGTTGATAGGATCTTCATCCTCAAACTCAGGTTGCATTGCAGCCATCACCTTGTCAAAGATCTTCTTACCAAACTTGTACAGGAAGACCTTACCTTCGTTCTGGGGATTGGCAGGATCCTTCACAACATAAATGTTGGAGTAGTAGGAAAGCTTACGTTTCTGTTTCCGTGCAGTCTCTTTGTCTGCATCGTTACCAGAGTTCCACAGACGGGTGTTGAGTTCAGACACAGGATCTTTTTGACCCAGAGTAGTCAGGGAGTTTTCGATGTACCAACCACCAGGACCTTGGAAGGCATGGGTGTACATCTTCACCCAGGGAAGTTCTTCACCTTCGGGTGCAGGGAGGAAACGGACAACGGCATAACCGTTACCAGACTTGTCCATTTCAGGTTTCCAGAGACGGTCATCACCACTGGAGGGGGAGTTCATCTTCTCAACTTCCTTGACCAATTTGGAAGTCAGTGAACCCAGTTTGGACTGTTTTTTAAGGTCAGAAAAAGACATTGGATTACCTCGGATTGAGTTGGATTTGGCCTTTGTGGTGGCAGAGTCATCGTACCAGGGGAGGGACTCACTTGTCAAGTCCCTTATCGACCATCTTACGCAAGTTTTTGATGGTCATATGCATATTGTTAAACAGGTCACCAGGATCCACCGAACCTGAGAACCCCAGCATTTTAGCTGCGTTCACGATGTTCTCTTTGATTTGCAATGCTTCGGGATCATCAGAAAGAGAAACCCGCGTGTACATAATACGTTGTTTTTCAAGTAAGTTTTCTAACTTAGTAAGATGTTCATACTGATCTTCCTGCGACATGGCAGGAAACTTCATCGCATCTTTGTAGATTTCTTCTTGAAGTTCATTGATTTCTACAAGTCCAGCACGAACTTGAGGACTACTTAGAAAACTCATAGAACTTTCTCCTTCAGGATTTTTCTATAACGAAGCACGTCAATATTTAGAAATGAACCATACTTCTTAATTTTGAGGGAAACCGTACTCCAGATTGGATCATCCAGTTTCTTATCAAAGTGTTTTACGAAACCCAAAATCTTATCCAGAATGATTAAAGTCTCAATTGAGATCTCTTTTCGCAGATAAGACTTCAGGATTTTCGGATGTTGGCCTTCAGTATGGAAGTAACTGTCGAAATTATCTCTTGTAAAGATTGTTTCAACTTCGTTTCCGAATAGGTAGGACAAGGATTGGTTTCGTTTTTGCCATTCCTTGAAGTTGGTTTCTCCATTTTGAATAATCTCTCCTATCCAGACTTTACCAGGATCTTCACTAGAAATAAAGTTTGCAATGAAATACTGTAGGATTTCGTCATCATCTTTCTTCCGTGACATCCTCTCAAAAAAATATCTGTCACGTCTCTTGTTAAAAGACGCAACAGATGCACGGGATTTTCCACCGTATTTTACATAATCATAATTATCCTTGGTGAAATGTTGTTTCATCGCAAGATAGGTTTTGTAGCAATCAAATGGTGACACTTTCACAATGGCAATCGTGCGCGTGATGTACGTTTGAGGAAGTTGAGTTCAATGGCTTCAGCCTTGATCTTTTCTTTAAGTGGTTTACTGATCAACTTCGCAACTGATTCTAACTCAATCTTGTTATCTTCACAATAATGAACAATCGCATCAATATAATTCAGGTCATTATTGTCCCGAACCAGTTCTTCGATATCCTTAGTGAATTTTGTTTGACACAAGAACTTTTCTTTGAGTGCCTTATCCAGGTCTTTATTCATTGGAGAGCTTATGAGTAACAAATTCTTTAATGTAACGAACTAGAAGTTTAATATACTCGTCTTTGTTTCTTTTGTCAAATACTTTAACTTCACCAGAAGAAGTTGTCATAATTGTAATCAACTTCTTAACTGGAATATCAGTCATCTCATAGTACATACATGCGTATGCAGTTTCCTGAACGAAGTAGTTCTCTAACCACTTCTCTGGTTTAATTTTGTCTGAAGTTTTAAAGTCAATGATAGCAAGCTCGCCATCGTACTCCGCAATACAATCAACACGACCAGCAATACCGAAATACTCAGAATAAAGGGTACGCTCAATAGCATGTATGTTATCAATGCGATCAAGGAACGGTTTGGCGGAGTGGAACATGAACTGAGTTGCTGGGAGGTGGTTATCCCAGAGGAGTTCCTTACCTTCAAGATAAGACTGTGCCGCTTCATGAAAATCAGTACCTCTTGTCGTGGCTTTTTTTGTAATACGATTGGCTTCTTCTTCACCAATCTTCTTTCTCCAATCAATAAATGTTTGACGATTATAGAAAGAGGTGACTGAAGTGATTGAAGGCACCCAGTCACCAGTTGGAAGAAGATAGAGACGACAACCGTTGGTTTCTTTTTTCTCTAGTTCAACATCACCCAGATAATTATGATAAGTTCTTTGCATTAGAGATTAAGGGCCATTTTCTTCATAATGTATTCACGAACCAAACCAGAACGAACAATGTCATCTACACCAAATTCAACCATCGCAAAACTTTCATTCATTTGTTCGATGATCTTCATAAAGTCAAGGATACCATTACGTTCGTAGGTCTTTTGAAGGTCCGTTTGGGATGCATCACCACAGAAAATGATCTTGCAGTTTTCACCCACACGGGTAATTATACTATCAAGTTCGTGGAAATTCAAGTTTTGGGCTTCATCAATCAACAGAATTGAATCATCAAAAGTAGTACCACGAAGGAATGATGTAGACCAGAAAGAGATTGTTTCCTGAGACTTGAGATTACCATAGAGCATCTCAAAGTCTGCATCACTAGGCATTTCAAACATATACTTTACCATGTTCTTATAAGGGATCTGGTAAAGAGCCGACTTATCTTCATGATCTCCAGGAAGGAAACCAATCTCACGGGTTGCAACCAATGAACGAACGATGTAAATCTTTTTGTAAGGAGTGTACTCGTTCAGAACATCTTTGAGTGCATTGTAGAGTGCGATAAAAGTTTTACCCGTACCTGCACATCCATATGCAAACAAGTTTTTACCTTCGGCATATGCATCAAACAGTTTCTCTTGATTGGGAGTAAGCGGTTCGATATCTACTAAGAAGTCATTATTAATAGGTTTCTTTCGCTTCATCTGTTTGGATGTGTAACCAACACCGATGGGTTCAGAGGACTTCCTTTTTCTCGCCATACTAGAGTTTCTTTACTTTAGAACCAGGAGCTTGTGATGCTTTATGAAGGACATCATTCCAGCCTGGATTTCTGGAAATCAGTTTGTTCCTCCAATCACCCACTTCTGTCGCCATGGGAGCAGTAGATGGATCAGACCAATCACGGGTCCAATCTGGATTATCCTT
>Ga0129336_10000213_pt1 | contig 31973 bp, 41 predicted proteins | sample CPB6_02_DNA_FD_96878 | JGI IMG/M metagenome (GOLD analysis project Ga0129336, IMG submission 96878) | Freshwater to marine salinity gradient microbial communities from Chesapeake Bay, USA - CPBay_Sum_0.6_0.2_DNA | ecosystem: Environmental > Aquatic > Marine > Coastal | place: USA: Chesapeake...
CCACGATATTCCCGTGTAGGAACCGCGAGATCCTAGCGGTGTTAGCACTCCCCCGCAGGCCCCGATTATTTTTTGGGGTCCAGTTTTTTTTTATTTTTTTTGGTTCGTGTTTTTTTTTTTTTGATGTGCGTAAAACGGATACACGGTGGATATTGAATGGACACGGAATCTTGGGGAGTGTGTCCCAGATCTGTTGCCTCACCAGATTTCGCTGGCGCATAGCCTCCACCGTGAACTCAATTATAGCATCTCTGTGTGTGTTGTCAATGTGTTTGGTAATCTAAATCACTGTGTGCGAGTTTTTTTTAGATCGCGTAAAAATTTACAGCGTGGGCTGGTTCACACATCCTTATAAGAGAGACCCTTTCTGATCCTGTGTATGGTCATGTCGTATACACCATAAAGCCTGGCCAGTTGTCTCTGTGAGAGAGCGGATTGCCGTATGGCCACCACCTGCTCTCTTGTGAATTTGGCCTGAGGTGATCTGGTGCCGTGACATTGCCTACCCCTGGCAATCATATCCCGCATATTGTCCTGCCGTGTGCCCGCATAAAGGTGAGCGGGATTCACACACGGTGGATTGTCGCATCTATGGTTGACCGTGATATTGCTTGGTAATGTCACACCGTGGACATATTGATACAACCATCTGTGAGCGTGCATACACCGTTGAATCCTACCATTGGGAGCGAACATACCGTGACCATAATGACCGCGAGCACCTGTCCAAATCCAACATTGTGAGTCATCCTGTGGAATGTGGACTTTGCGGCAGAAACGCTCAATGGCTGGTTTGGAGTTGCGATATGGTCCTTTGGGTTTTCCTGTGCGGGGCATAGAAATATTATAACATCTCTCCTGGTTTTGGACGATGGAAATTTTTTGGGGGGTGGTCTCCTGGTTTGGGTGAAGATTTTATATAAAACTGTGTTCTGTATTTAAACCACCAAAAGTATAAAAATTATTATAAGTGATATAAGGCCAAGCCATTACCAATTCTCAGTGGACACCATTACCAAAAATAAATCATTCTGGCCACCACGGCCTCCACTCTCCTCCACCGTGCCTCACCCTGTCTTGCCAGGACCCTGATGGTTCTGGGTGTGCCTACTGTGCGGCCTCTGTGGTGACCTTTTGCTTGAGATATTGTATGTAATGTCTCAGGGCCTCTTGCTCCAATAACTGTTCACACGTTGCCTCTCTCTCCTTGTTGGTGGCATAGAACCAACCCATGCCATTGGCTTGTTCATCCAACAGCTCTATCTTCTGGGCCATGGTCAGCGAATGATACTGTTCTCGCTCCCGCTCGTAGTATTCAAATCTGCGTTCATCCTGAACATCTTGATCTATGTCTTGTGTGTCTATCATCAGTGTCTCCTAGGTTGTGAGCGTGAGTTATCATAGTGAACATGAACTAAGACTAAAATAACTCACAAATACAGTATAGCACAATTGGTAACGGTGTCAACCTCTCGCGGGCCTCTGCGGCAGAGCGAGGCCCCAGCTCTCTCCCAGGGTGGACCCTAAATGACTAAAACATACGGGAAGTGTGTTTTTATCTGCAAGGAAAAGGTCCACCCTGTGCTGTGTGCATTGTAGCACACTGCGGCCTCAGTGTCAACCACCCCCCGCGGTGCGGCCTGGTGGTGGCCACCCTAGAGGCCGTTTCTACAATTTAAGGTTGTGGGCACGGTGGTGGCTGGTGGGCGGGGTAGAAAAGTGTTTGAAATCAATGGGTTAGCGGTGGCCCGTCAGGCCACTTGGGTTCTCTTGCTACAGATCTGGGTGTGAATGGTGGATCCACAGTGGTCACGGCGGGCAGAACCGTGGCAGAACCCTCAGATTGGGGTGGAGAACGGTGGGTAAAAGGCACTCTAAATGGTGGTTTAGATTGGATTTAAAGCCTTTACAGTGGTTTGGGCACCAGACAGACAGGTCCTAATATACCAAATGAGATATCCACCGCTTTTCCACCCTGGCCACTGCTCTTTTACTATTCTAGGGCTAGGCAAACAAAAGGCAAACAAACCCAAAACAAAAGGCAAACATTGCCCTAACTCTGCTTTTAATACAGAAGATCTGAGTCTTGCATGGGTCTAATCTTGTAAAATGTATGTTTAAATGCAGGATAGTGTGTCTCTCTATCCTGGTCCTGAGTCTTACTTGTTCTTGTCTTTGTTCTTGTCTTTGTGCAGTGTCCGTTCTATTGCTTGTAGACTGTCTGCTATTCTTTCTAGGTTCCTGTTGATCCAAACCATATTGCTGTAATCTTCTTCACTCATCTGTGTTTTTACATTCAATGGTTGATATCCTTCTGATATTGAACCTAGACTTTCTGCTATGCTTTCTAGTTGTTCTTGCAAACCTATTACCCCCTTTCATAACACAATTATAGCAGATTATGCTGTTGTGTCAACAATATTGTTTGGTAATATATGCAGTGGTAAACTGTGTCGTTTTGTCCACTGTTGTTCTATTCTCGTTTGTTCTCTCCTTCTCATGGTATAACATCCCGTGCACACGAAACCTTTGTGAGTCTCGTGCCACTGGAGTGTGGTATTTGGTAATCTGCAAGAGGGACACAGGTCAATCATGCTCCCTCTCCCTCAATTGCCGCTCAGTTTCCTTGATGGCCATACTGAGTGCCGTGCTGATGGTGTGGTCGTTGCGGAATTCTATCTGACGCATCTTGAGATCCTGTAAGAAACGCTCCAGCAGTGTGCGGTTTAGGTCCTGCATCAGTCCGTGTCTCGTGTGATGTCTCGCACGATCATGATCAGATCCTCTGTGGTCCAGCCTGAGTGTCTCAGTGCCTGTATGCTGGCTCTGGCAGTGGCATACCATATGGCAGTGATGTCGTTGTGGCCTGATCTCTGGGCTTCCTCCAGCATGATCTGCAGTGCTGTCTCAGCGAAATGGAATCCTGATTGTATCCTGCGTCTCTTGTGTTGTTGCTGTTGTGCCCTCCGCTCCCTGCGGTAGGTGTCCAATCTGATGATGCGACCTTGTTTGCTCATGTGTGTTTTTGGGGGGCATCTTTTAAACATGGCACTGTCAGAACTGATGCCCCCATTACCTTAAAGTGAACGTTAAACTCGCAAAAGGGAACGTTCATGAATATTTATTCAGTGTGACGAAATGTGAGCTAAGAAATGGGTCAGAGAGGATATGCCTATGGAATCTCCAACCCATTCCGTGCAAAGGAGAAATTCCCAAATGGCTTTGAGATATTTCCATCTGTACTTATACGTTGGTAAATTCAAAAAATGGTTGTGATTTCTTGCTCAGTCATATATACTCACAGCAACAAAGGAGAAATCGCATGGCCTCAAATCCAATCAACACAGATAAAAAACCAAACCTAACAAACTATAATAACAATTACATACATTTACATACAAATAACAACAAAGTTAATATAGATTGTGATGAATCACAATCAACTAATGACATTGTGTCCCTTGAGGGATCGCTTCGCTCTTCTCTTGAGTCTTTGAGAGGAGAAACGGAGAGTGGCACAGAGGGTGGCATGGATGCCACAAGGCAAATGGGCACCTTGCCGCAGGGCTGGGATTGGATCAAAGCGGATCTCTATGACAACTCAAAAAATCACAAGCCCAAACACAAACTAAACATTACCATTTGCAAAGGTGGTAAAACTCTTGCTGTCAAGAGCCTCAACAACTCTCCCTGGAGCCTGTATAGGAGAGGCATTGTGGATTGTAATAATGATCCACACTATCAGCGAGTGAAACAGATCAGACAGGCACTGAAACAGACCACAGATCAGGCTCGCATCCGTGTGAGCAAGTGCTACAAAACCAACTATAAAGGTCGTATTGCTGACACCATCCACGGATTCAGCACCATACTGATAGATGAAGCACGGGACAATGTGTATTCAGTGATCTGTGTGTATCAAGACAAGGAAATCGTGATACCATTGTCAGGCACAGCAGGCAGGCTATCACAAAAACAGAGAAAAGCAGGGCAGATTGCCACAGGCATGATTCGTGCTGTGACAGAGAAGCAAGGTGTGGACATAGATGATTTACTGAACAATTTGGGAGATTCTTTGTGAAATATCTAGAGCGATGCCATGATGGTTGCAGGATGTATCTGGTGGAATCACCTGCAACTTCACCGCATTATGGTGTATTGCGATGCAAAGAACACGGTTTTATCAAATGGTTAAGCGAATCACAATATCAAGAATTATATCCTGTGATGTATCCTTCCAAAGGCATCACAGCAGATGATTTTATTAAAGAAATGAGAGCAAGGTAAAGACACAGTGCTCTAGAGCCGTGTAAAGACCTTATTGTTCGTTTAAAGCACCATTTAGATTGACTTCTACAGCACAATTTTGTATCATTGTGTTATGGCTCTGTTAAAAGATATATTAATCAGCACGGCATTTGTTTCACAAGAAGATAGACTGCAATTTCTTAGGCAAAAAATTGCCTGTGCCAATCCAGAAGAACTGCTCTATTATGAACACTTGATCAAGGCCGTGGTCTATTATGCCAAACCAGAGGATCGTGAGTGGTTCCTGCAACACGCATTATTGGAAGACATACACACAAGGAGAATGTATTTTGCTCCTAAAATGACACCACCACCAAGTCTTGAACAATGAGCATCACAAAACTTAAAAAACTTGCATCTGAACGATTGCCCATCCTGTCAGCGGAACAGCAGGATCTGAGGGAATGGGAAGACATCCTGTTGCAGAGAGAATGGAGAGCAGAGCAACTGGAAAGAAGAATGCAGAGCAATCCACACAGGCACAGGCACACCATTACCAAAAGAGATATCCTCAATCCCAAAAAAACCAGCAGGGCATATCACAATGACTCCCATGGTGCGGAGCATTACGCAGACTATAATCCAGACCTGCATTAAATATCTCTGATGAATCATTGCCTCGTGTTCTTCAACGGACCTTCCGTGACCCAATTCTACTCACTGCCCCGCAAGATCACGGAGATAGGTTGCAATTTCATACAGCGGCACAGGCCCATGGACCACGTGTGCTGTTTTGATCATCAGATGAAATCCAAGATCACACCCACACCACCCGCACTGCATTACTGCAGGAATGGACACAGGGGTCAAGGTTGGGGTGAGGTCACATGGAGCTCGCACGAGACCATACAGAACTCAGGCATGATGGCCATCAGATTGGCAATCACGCTGAGATTCCAACACATATGGGTGTTGGGCTGTGATTGGGGCACCACCACCCAGTCAGTGTATGATCACCTCTACCACAAGGATCCCTCGCTGCCACAGGCACCAGGTCGCAAGAAATACACCAACGGATCGCTGAGGCAGATGGATGAATGGATGGAAAAACGCGGTGTGAGCGTGGTCACTGATCAGCGGAGCCCGTTCAGGAAACCCGTCATCTCCTCCGCAACCTTCTTGAAGCACTACGAGGCCCTCTAGCGGTGCGTGGCCTCCCAGGCCTATGCACACCACTCCTGTATCTCACGGGCTCACCCCCCACCTCATCCTTGCGATGGTAGTAGATCAGATAGTGCATGGGCTCAGGTTCTAATAGAAAACGACAGAAGTGATAGGATCCGTTGAGGCAACTGCCATAACGAGAATGCCATTGTGCATCATCCTGCTGTATCATCACTTTCTTTATCCGCTTGTGTGTGCGGCAACTGAAATTGCCCAAGCGGTCCAATTTATTAAAAAATTTTGTGCTGTCCATCTATGCCACCACTGTGTGGGCAGTGACCGTGGTGAATGCACTCCTGCGATCCAATGAATTGATCGCGGCCACCCTCACATCATAACTGGATCCCAATACCACGAAATCTATGTGAGTGGTCGTGGCAGATGTTGTGGTCCAAGTTTCCCAATCTGAACTGGAACTCAATCTATATTGCACGATGTAGCGGCTCACGAACGGATCCGTGGGTGCCAACCAGCTGACCAATATCCTCCTGTTGGTGTTGTTGGTCTCCACATAGGAATTGGTGTTGATCTCCTCGTTGTAGGCCGCACCTGAAAACAGAGCCAGTGATGTGGGTGCTGATACCGTTAATGGATTAGGTAAACTGATCACAGGTCTCACAATGTCAGTGGGTTTGGCATTGATAGCATAGTTAGAAACTTGATGTTCCACACAGGTAATCTCTGCTTCACCTGTGGGTTGAATTCTTATGTCAGTGACTCTAAATATACCATCCAAGCCCAACTTGTTGTTGATAATTCTAATTAGATCTCCCACTGTGGTATTGCTGGATGCAATGGTGGTATTGAATTGCACTATTTTGCCTGCTCTGGTTCTTTTCACATACACTTCTGCATATTGCAGTGCCTGCTCTCTGCTGGACACTGTGGTCAGTGTGATGCTCTTTTCCAATCTCACATGATCTTCTGAAAGGAACTGTGTGTCCTCAGCGGAACCATCTTCAGGCCATATCACTTCGTTGGGCTGATAATCTGCGTAAGGATCCACATAAGTTACTCTACATCTATTAATTTTACTCTCTTTATTTTCTCCCTCAATGGCCAATCCACCCACAATGTTATCTTCTGTCACTGTGAATATCACATCAGGAGCAGATGGTGTGGCTGCAATATCTGTATCATCTCCACCATGCTCAATTCTCAATTGATATTTGCCCTGTTGATAAGGCATAATACCACGAAATCCTTGTAGAATTATTTTGACATTGGTCATTAAACTTTCTGAAGTGTCAATCACAGCATCACAGGTAAATGCCTTGCCTGTGGTAGAATCTGTGTAAGAAACTATTTGATTACACAGCACAGCCGCAGTTCTAAATGTTTGCCAATCAAAAACTTCATTGGCCAATCCTTTACCATATCTAGAATTACGCATATAATCCAACAACACATTGGCAGGATTATTGCTAAATGCCACAGTTTCATTTTCATACAGTGTGCTTCTTGTGTCAGTGGGTGGTTCAATATCCAAAGCCATATTCCAACTGGTTGTGGAACCAGTGACCTCACTGTTGTCCAATGTGGTTGAAAATACTGCTCTATAAGTGCCTGTGGGCAGTGTATATTCTTCATCAATGTTATGAGTGATGGTTTCTATAGATGTGGTAGGTCCCAGTGTGAAAGCGGCAATGGTAGCCAATGTGGCATCATCCTGCAGTGTCACAGTATTGGTCAATATAGAAGCACCCGCAGTGCCTCCTGTGCTCATGGCCAATCTCACACGAACCACAGCATCACTGGTAGTGGTGTTAAATCTTATGGTGTAACCACTGGCTGGTGTGCCTGATGCACTGTATCTTAAACTTTGATTGGTTGGTGCACTCCAAGAAGAAGGTTTAGAAATGTAAGCACCATAATCAGCAGGATCCAATGCATCTGTGACATCAAATATTTTTTTACCTTGTAATATAACTTTAATTTCTGGTATTCCTCCACCATATGGATTATTGTCCACTTGCTCTTGTGTGGGATTGGGAGGCAACCATTCAAATCTAAAAGCAAAATAACACAGCCCGCTCAGTTTATGGTCTGATGTCCAGTTGGGAGCATTGGTCAATATGGAAGATGCCACTTGATCATCTCTGCCATCAAAGAATTGCACCTGTAATTTGTTGGCATAATTGCCAGAACTTGGGGTGGCCACCACACCATGTGCATAAGAATCCAAAGGCACAGTGTTGTCATCTATCAATAGACTGGTATAGCCATTGCACTGTCCTTCAGCAACCACAAAAGCCAGATATAGATATTGATTGGTGCTGCCATTGGTAGATACAAAAACTCTTGTGCCTCCTACCATTCTTGTGCCATATACCACAGGTATGTTGCTGATAGCAGAATCTTTGTTGAGTAGCACTCCCTGTATGGCCTGTGAATCATTATAATTCACATCAGGGGCATCAAATTTAGTGCCAAAAGGAGATGTGAACACGCTCACGATTCCCTTGACCAATCCCACGGCACCCTTCACTATGCTCTTACCAAAATCCACTACCGCATCTACCACACCACCCATTATATCACCATCTTTCTGTAATTTTCACTGTATTTTTTATAACCCAGTCTTGTTAAAAACGTGTTCATTCTATTGTTTTCATTGCCATGAGCATAATTGAAATGTATTTCCACTGCTCTATTTTTCACAGCCCAGTCATTCACAGCATGATATAATCGTAATGCACCCAATCCTTTTCTATGTTCAGGATAGATATAATAAAAATGATCTTGAACAAAACAGTCATAATTCCATAGATACTGATTGAGAGACACAGCACAGCAACCTACAATTTTACCTTCCTTTTCCATTACAAATACTTTTAATCGCGGATTGTCTATGGCATTGAGATAAGAAGTTTTCAATTTATGTAGATCCAAATGCAAATAATTAAAATTGCTTTCTTTGTGCTGAACTTTGTTGAGTTCAAGACATTGAGCCAAATCTGATCTCACAAATTCTCTAACTATCACTGTGTTTCTCCCATGTGGTATCTGTTTGTAAAAATCCATTATTCATTAAAAATTCTTCCTTGTCCAAAGAATCCATGAGATAGCATCTGCTGGATGTTCTAATATTTTTGATATTGTTATCATTGCAATAACCAATCACAGTGTCAAACAACAATTGATAATAAACAGGATCTCTGTGTGCAGTGTCAAGATGTATGAGATCAATATGGCATCTCAGTTCTGTATTCCAAGGCACAGTGTCTATTTGTGCTACCACAAATCCTATTAATTTTTGTTCACGAAACATACCAAAACATTTATTTTGAGCACTGATCAAAATATTTTTTACTCTAAAATTAAAACTGGCTTTGTCAAAATCCACACCCACCCAACCACGCTCATACACTGCTTTATAGGCCAAATCCAATACACTGTTGATATCTTTGGGTGTTAATGATTTTATAATGTTCATAATCTTAAAGTCTGCCCCAACGTATGTCCTTGACTATTTGTGGTGAAAAATCCATGCCCCTGTCTGTGGGAAAATGTAAGTTCTGTGATGCTGGATTGGTTCTTCTACCATTGGTCCTCTCAAAATCCGCGAACTGACTGGCACAACTAATAGTGATGGTGGCTGTGCTTTCTGTTTCTCTGATTGAATAACCTGTAATCCTGCCATCAAACACAAGAAATACATCATCATCAGTGAAAGTGAAATCATCATTTAACACAGCACGATAGATAACCACACGTGAATCAATATAATCATTGTTGAGGATGAGAGCCACTGTGGTGGTATCCACAGCAGTGAATGTCATTTCCAGTGTGCCCACTCGTAGATCTGAACTCTCCACGATGTTGCCATAACTTAAAAATTGATTCTGTGCTAGATAGGTATTGGTCCCAGCATCTGGTGCTGAAGGACTGTCCCATTGTAAATTAATATTGGTTGTGGTGTAATATTGAGCAGTATCCAAATGCACTTCAATGAGATCTGCTACAAATATCTGTCTAGATTCTAATTTAGTTTGTAATGCGGTACCTATATTCCTGCTCATTAGATCTCCTCATTGACAGTAATCTCATATTTGTAGGTGCCATCTGCTTGAGCAATATATTTTTGTTGATCGTTGTCAAGATAAACTTTGATAGGCACGTTGTTGTAGGTGATAGTGGTTGTGTTGCTGATGCTGGACACGAGATTTGGATAAAAATTTATGGTGTCCACAGTGGAATTATCTAGATTGACATCCTCAGTCAACATATAAACTTTGTCATGATTAGAAAATTTAATTAAATCTCCTTTTTTGAGAGTGCCTGTGCCACCTGCCACATTACAAGACAGTGATCCTGCTGCCGCTGTGGCATTCACAGTCACAGTGCCTGATGCTGTGCCTCTAGAGGATGCCACCACAGGAGGAACCACAGTGAATGATCCATACTGTCCATCCTGTTGCACAATAAAACTATACACACTCATAAAATCTGCTCTGCTGAGTGCAGGAGATCTCAATCTAAAACTCCAATACTGTGCCCCCACTCTCAATCTCTGTGCCTTGCCACTCACGCTCACAGTGACTCTGCTGGTCACGTTGCTTTGGAAATCCAATGTATCAAAACCTGTTGTGGGAAATGTTCCGCTCATGTTATGCTGTCAAACTCCTTTTGCCTCTTTCTGCAAGGCCCTTGTTAATCAAACCAATAATTAAATCTTGTCTTGTAGTTAGTAGAGTATCAAAGTCACGAGCATCCAATGTGGTTATCTCAAATGTCACATTGACATCACCGTTGATTGGACCCGCCCCACTATAAGAACCCTGTCCTGTGGGAGTGGTTAAATCTTGATTGCTAACGATATTACCACTGGTGCTGGGCACAAATAATTCTGGACCTTTATCTCCCACAATGATGGGTTCATTGGCCTGTGCATATCCACCATTACCAAATAATTTAATACCACCTGTGGGACCACCAAAGAATGCCAGTGCGGCTTGTAGAGCCAATTGTGTTCTCAATTCACTATTAACTCCACGAACTCTATCTCTAATCTCTTCAAATTTCTTTTTCACATAATCCAATATGAATACCTGTATGGCCAATTGTATAAAACCAGTGATCAATTGTTTGGCGATGGCCTGCCCTAGATCATACATGGCCTGCGTGGCTGATTTTGTGCCATTGAATATGCTCAACAGGGCATCCGCACCTGCGGTTTTGAGTGTGCCAAATGTGCCTTTTAATAGATCCACAGTCTCTTGATATGGATTTGCGGCATCACTCAATTGTTTGAAAGCATCTTCTCCTGCTCTGCCTAATTGATACAACAGATCTTTCTGCAACCTTAATTGTTCGTTGAGGTCATACCAAGATTGATTGGAATCTTCCGCTTGTGCCTGTAGGCTCCTAGCATAAGCATCAGAGGCTTTTTTAGCTTCTTGTGCCGCTTTTCCAGCACCTGTATAAGCATCTTTAACTTTGTCTACGACACCTTTGCCTTTGTCAATTTCTTTAATAGTATTTTTTAAACCTGTAAAATCAAATTTTTCAAATGCTTCTTTAAATCTATCTAGGCTGGGCAATCCACCCGTAATGGTTTTATAAAAACCTGTTATGCTTTTGTATGCGTCTGAGAAGAAAGACTCAACAATCATACCCACGTTGATGAATGCCTGTATAATTTCTCCAATTATAACTCCCAGTACTCTAAATCTAGCATTAAATTTGTCCAGCTGAACTTGTCCGCCTGTGAATGATCCTGTGAATGAAGTTAGAAAATTTTCTCCAAATCCTATCACAGCATTTTGCACAGCATTGAGGCTGCCTTGCACACTGTCTGCTTGATCTTTTAGAGCACCACCCAATGGACCATTCTTGCCCAATAATTTGGCCAATGCCTCACTGGCCCTCAGTCCTGATTTTTCTGCTTCTTTGGCAATGTCTGGATAAAATCTTTTGATGTATTGTGCCAATTCGCTCGTGGTGCCTATGCCTTCCACATTGGCTTTGGCAATCATCTCAGCGGCTTTTTCAACTGAGATGCCAAATGCGGCTGATGCCGTGCCTGCTTGTTCTAAATTCTTTTGTAGATCTTGTGGCAGAGGAGATATCCTTGCCAATACCACGGATGCTTTTTGCACATCATCCAGTGATAATTTGTATTCCTTGGCAAATTTTGTGGCAGTATCAAATGCCTGTTTGCCCAGTTGGGCTCCACCATACAGTGCAGTGAGTTCACGATTGGTTTTTTCTGCAGCCGTGGCCACATCCAACATACCTTTTAGGACACCAGCACCACCCAATGCAATGAAGGCACCCCTAACGAGTCTAAACGTGGAAGCCACTGTGGCACCATTCTTGTCAATCCTGTTCAGTGCTGTGTTGACTTGATTGAGTCCTCCCAGTCCTTTGACCAAGACATCAATACCTAGTGCATAACTGGCCATCGTTATCTACCCCTCACAGGGTTGCCTTTCATTTTTGAAGCTTTCATAGTTTTCTGCTTCTCCTGGTTATCATATGTGATGTATCCAGCCCACATCACTAATTCCAACGTTGACATCTTTATGATTTCTTCAACAGACTTATGCAGTCTATCTGCTAGCATCATAATGAATCTCAACTCAACGTTGGTTGCTATTCCTTTGCGGCTTCTTCTGCAGTAACATTTACTTTACCGTTGTTGATGGCACCCGCTACCTTTATGATAACAGATGGATCTGCTTCGTTAAGTAATTTTACTCTGTCCGCATCAGTGAACAACCTCTTACCATTGGCATCTTTGGCTTTGACAATCAGTGTTTCCACCAATGCTTCTACCAAGTTACCTTTTGTGGCAAGATCCACTATCCTAGACTCATCTTTGAAAGGATGTGTGGTTCTGAAATAGATATCAGTGCCCCATTCCTCACAGTGATATTTTTTAAGATCACCTGAGATGCTGTTTTGATAGTGTTGGCTTATCTTATCTGTAATGCTCATTTTTTATTTTCTCCTTATTTTTTCTTGTCTTATCACCTGGTCAATGGATGGCTTCACGATACCTCGCGGTGCCTGTTTGCTGTATCCATCTTCCAATCTCTGTGCATACGGTTGTGGGTTGATTATTTTTACTCTCTCCTTGGTTCCATACTTCTTCCAAGATCTCTTGAACTTGCCGCTCTTTACTGGACTGTTTGCCTGTAATAATTTGTAGAGTTCATCCACAATTATGTTGGTCGCACCAGTGATGTAAGCCTTGGTGTCAGAGATGGCTTTCTTAGAGTTAAATTTAACAACCACATCAACCATATTACAGACTTGTTCTTGTCAATGCACCAGAACCTTGGAAGGTCACTGAACATTCCACCATACCATCAAAGTTTGCTGTGATGGAGTGTCCTGTTATAATGATTGTTCCAGATAGTTTGATACCAGTGGATTCACCTGATGGATATAACTCAATTGTGGTTGCTCCATTGTCTCCACCAATAGCATTGAACAAATTTACTTGTCCTTGGTTGTCATCTCTGAAATAAAGATCCATAGATCCAGAGAACTGTTTAAGTCCTGGAAGATATGCTCGTGATCCTGATCCCATAACAGATGTTTCAATTGCTTGTGTTTCTTGATCTAACGTGAAAGATCTAACACTGGCTACTGATACAGCAGAAGATGCAGTGTCAGAGAATTTAACGACACCCGCTTCACCTGTGTATGTTGTTGTGTTTGTTGCCATTTATTTGGCCTCCTTGTTTTTGTTTTTAATCATCGCTGCCACAATGTGTTCATCTAGTATGTCAGCCGTAGCGATTAATTTGTGTCGCTTCAACTGATGCTTAATTGGCTTGGCAGTGCCAATATTTCGCGGTCTTAAGACTGCGGAATTCATTATAATACACCTTTCTTGTAGGTATAGAAAACATCCACTGTGACAATTACTTCACCCAGTGGTATCTCTCTTTCCACAATCTGTATATTACTAATTCTTGTGGTAACATTGTGAATGTTGCCTGAATTTACGCTGATATCTCTGCCTCGTTGTTGCTCTAGAGTTTCTTCAATTCTTTCCACTATCTCATTCCTCAATGTGTCCAATTCTGGTCCTCTCACATAGCATCTCAACACGTATTGTGTTTTGCTTCTGCGAAGATCCATGGATACATCTTCTCTGTCCTCAGTGGTGGTCACAACCAATATGGCTGGGAATTGTGTGATGGCTAATTTTACCACATCAAAATATTTACGACTAACCAAACCAGGTGCTGGCTGTGTCATATTTTGTAATTGCTGGACTATGTTGATGGCTATATTTTCTCTAGCTGACATTATCTCTGCAATCTTCTATGATAGTAGGGTTTCTTTTCAGTTTCACTAAATGTGCCTGAACTGTCAAGATCGTATTCAACACCAACTTGTAGTATCAAATTAAATTCTTCTTCAAATTTACTCTTGTAGTAGGACATCTTTTCTCTGAAAACATCACCCGCTGGATCAAAGGTAGATAGCTTGGGATATATGTAGTATGCCAGAACATGATACACCGCGGCTCTTTCAAATTGGCTGGCATTGAGTTTGCCTTCTTCCAATCTGGTCACGTTGCCTGTGAGAACGGAAATGTCCACTCTCCCAAATTTTGTTGTGGGCCACCAACGAATGTTGAGCAGTCTCACGATGTCATCGTATGTTCTTTGATGTAGGTCGCTGAAGTCTTGGATACCAAACTCCAAAATTTGGGGTTCATAATCCTTCAGATCAGCATCTGTTGCGAATTGTGACATAGAAGTCCTTCTTTTATGTTGTTAATCAAGTCCTACTTGATTGATATTATTTATATAAAATGTTATAGTATGTGAATGAAAGCCATTGATAGATTCACGAAAAAGGTCAAGATTGCAGATTCAGGCTGTTGGGAATGGATGGGGGCTAGAGATAGATATGGTAGTTTTTGGTATGATGGTGCTAACATTGGACCACATCGTTGGATCTATGAATATGTGCATAATAAAAAATTACCCAAAGATATCTATGTTTGTCACACCTGTGACAATGGGGGTTGTGTAAATCCTGCACATCTATTTGAAGGCACAGCCGCTGATAATACGAATGACAAAGTGAACAAAGGCAGACATACCAAAGGTGTAGATGTCAATACTAATAAACTCACTGAAGCAGATGTTCTATTCATCAGAGAGAACAGACACCTTAAAACAAAATATCTAGCTAAAAATTTTGGAGTTAATATACATCATATTAACAAATTGAAAAGAGGTCTTGGTTGGAAGCACTTAAACGAGAAAGGCCCAATTAAGGGCCTCTCTCAGTGTCAAACAAAAGTATAAAAATTATACTATGTTTCTCGTACCTTTTATTAAACAGGCATAGTTTTGTTTTAACACACCGTTACCGCGAGCAGTAGTGGCCACAAATTCTGTGGTTCTAGCTGAAGCATCACGTTGCGTTTCTATCCTGATATTTCTTTTCAAGATATGACCAAACGCACTTGGTGAAAATACAGCACCAGCCGCAGAATTTGCAGTAGATTCATCAGCGATAACTGAGCTCATGAATACTTTCACGTTAAAAAGTTTACCTACATAAGCAGATGAACTGATTAAACTGTCTCCCACGGTTGATAGTGCATTGGCACCACTTGATGTGGCATAACCTGCGTTAGCCAACACTTTAGTCAAGTAGTATGCTTGACCTGGGTGTAGCACAGCAAAATAGTCACCGTCCGCATCAGTAGGAGCGTTCACTCCTCTTAATTTGTAGACAGCGGCTAATATTGTGTCAGGTGTGATTGTTCCTGAAGTATTACCTACAGAATGTGTAGTGATGTTGCTCTCTGTGAATAGAGAGAACGCATCAGTGTCAATCTTTTCTGCGATCGCTGATCCCAACATAACTCCCACATCAGATGCCATAGTTCTAGCAGTTGATTCTGCCAAAAGGTCTGACACGTCCAATCTAGCACCAATTTCTGATGCAGTGATCGTCACTGATGTCACATCCATTGATTCACCATCCAAGTCTTGAGCTTGTGTTGGTGCGGATGCCGTGATTGAAGGGTATACAGGCACCTGGACTGTTAATCCTGGCTGTCCAGTGTAGTCATACACTCTGAACAGATTGCCTGCGATTGATTTTTCTTGTGCTGTGAAAACGGCCTCATTAAGGACATTTGTCAACAACGCTGTGTCCAGCGAGGATAAACCTGCTGGGCCTAAAGATGAAGTTGCCATCTTTAACTCCTTATTGTTAAGTTAAATTTGACTTACAATCTACTACTTTTGGAATAGATTCCTACGAAGTTGCTTGTAAATCGCTCTGTCCGCTGGATTGTTTAGATCCAACTTGCTGACATCAACGTTCTTGGCACCTTCAGGTGATGTGTTTGATTTACTGCCTCCACCAGCGGGACCTGCTGTGACAAAATGTGGATTGGTCTTGAGCCATTCGCTCACTAATCCATCAATGGTCATAGGGTCACCAGTTTCAGTGTATTTCACTTGTCCAGATTTTGGATCAATCACTTCAACCTCACCAGCTTCTGACATCCTAACTTGATCCCTAACGAGCCTCGCGACCTGTTCTGGATTGATAGCTTTCTTGGTAGATGCCGCATTTATCAATGCTCCATCCACTTTGATTTTAGCCAGTTCACTGGATAAAGTTTGGATTTTTTGTTGGGCCTTATCAGCCTGTTCCTTCAAAATCTTTTCAAACTCACCCTTACGTTTTTGTTCCTCAAGTTTTAATTGCTCTTCCTTTTGGACCAAAGACTTGTATGCCTCAACATCCACACCTTCGTATTTCTTTGCGATCTTGGCTTCTGTCTTTCTTCTAACTTCTGCCGCGATAGCATCCAATTCCGCTTGTGTGTAGACTCTGGTTGATTCAGCGACCTGAGATGGATTATTTTTAGAGCCTTCTGTAGTTGCCTCAGTAGCAATTTCCTTATTGGCTGTCAATGAATTATCACTCATCGTGTGTTTCTCCTTTTTGTTGAACAAGGGCAGGATATACCCTCGTAATGCAGTTATTTATACAGGATTACTTGATGGCAAAGAAATTGTTGCTGATGCTCCACAGCACCAATAATAGGGATCCAACCACTGTGATCAGTTTGATCCACAGCATGATGTTTTCAATGCAGAGTCTTTGTTTCTTATTCTTGAGCAGTTGTTTCTGTAATATTACAGATTTTTTGGTAAGAGCATCTATTCTTTTAAGGAGTGTTTTTTCAAAGCGATTCATGATTATTTTTTCCTGTGCCTGCGGGCAAATGTCCTTGCTTCAATCTTGCTACTGAATCCCCATCGTTTGAGTGCAAGGGCCAATCTCGTGGGCTTGTTTCTTGTGCCCATGCTGCCGCTCATGCCACCAAACCTGGCAGCGAAACTGACTCTGCGTGGTGATGTGCCTGATCTCAACGGTGCTCTCAATTTGGCACCCGTGGTTCTTCTAAAAAAGTTCCTGCCTCGCTGATTTAGTCCCCCTCTGGGATTTTGATAGATTTTTTTTACCATCCTTTATTTACTTTTTTTCTGTGTCTCTGTAATCGTAGTCGTATTGTCCCACTTCCTTCTCATCTGTGGTCCAACGGGGTTGGTCCTCTACTGACCAATTGTGAGTGTTGACCAATCTGTCAATCAATGGTGGTTGATTTAAATCTGTGCCCATGTTGCTGTCAAACACCCTGCATCTGTTGTTTGGTTGCAGTGCAAAATTGCCGTTATCTAATTTTATGCAATGGGCTGCCTTGTGTTGATCTGGCTTGCCTGCATAACCATAGTTGAGCTCATTGTAGTCACCCTCTGTCCAATCCAGTGTGAACAGATATCTGCCTTCAAATTGTGTTTTGTCTCTGGTTGTGAATCGCATCTTGGCACCTGACAGTTGATGGAATGTGGTGACCGCTATGTTGTAGGAAAATGAATCCCACAGCACCAGATCGTGTAATGGTTGTTCCTTGACTCCTTCTTCCTGACAGAATGCTGATATGGGTGCCCTCCACCATATGCCTCCATCTTCCATAACAAAATGGAACAAGGGTGCCTGCTTGGGTGCTGAACACACACCAAATACCACACACCAAAAATATTTGTCGTGGCTGTCTCGTTGATCTCTGAGATAGTTGCCCCTCACATAGCATTCTATCAATGGTATGTTGGCATTAAGATACATTGGGTTTTTTCTTTCTTGGTTGATTCTGTTTCTGTGGTGGAGTTATGATGGGCTTGCCTTGATTCCTGTATGGACTGTAAAGTTCCAACAATTCTAATCCTCGCTGATGTGCCACCCTCTTGAGATTGGTCAGTGCCTTTCTTGCCTTCTCAGCATATAACCTGCTGGGATGGTCCATCAGTTTTTGGGTGTTGATGAAATATTGTTCTATCAATATTTTTATCTGTTCGTGCCTAGCACTTTCAACTGGTAATCTATATAATGCTCTGATTGTCATGATGGATTTATATTATATATTCAAATCCATTCTCTCTGTCTAAAAATTTATAATCTATCATCATAATACCAAAATATTCATCCAACCAATCTGTGACATCTTTTATTTCAAAATTTTTACAAGAATAACAATCAATTTGTATCACGTTGGGCTTGGGCTCATTCCAGCAGTGTATCGCGATGTGGCTGGTTTCAATGATGGCTGTGCCTGACCAACCCACATTGCCTTCGTTGGGACAATAGGCAGTGAAAGGACCTGCCAATATCTTCATGTCTATCCTTGAGATTAAATCTTGTAGTGCTGAATCTAGATCAAAGTCTTTGTCAGGTGCCTGATCCACTAGAGCCCGTATTAAGAGATGCTTGTGCACCAGCTTGGGTTCCATTATTTTTTCTTATACCCTGATGCGAAGATTGCACGTGCCTGCTTCATGGCCTGTTTCTTGGTGGGATAGGTCTTGCCAGAGGTGCCCCATTTGTAGCCTCCCTTGACTTTACGAATTGGCATTTTCATCCTCCAATTCTATTTCTTCACCCTCTTCATTTTCTCCCAATTCTTCCGCTTCTCCCTCAACTTGTTCCGTGTTGGGATTTTCTGTGGTCTCTAACAGGGTCTCTTCTATTTCTAATAATTCCAATATCTTCATATCAATCGCTGCCTTGACCTTTGGATCTGCTGGATTGGTGTCCGCTGCCTTTTTCAGTATGTCAATGTCCAAACTCTTGTCTCTGAAATGGAATGCTTTGGGATATTCAATCTCTCCATCAAAAACCATGCCTTGCCATTCAGCGAAGTATCTCCATATCTGTTCTTCTGCCAATTCAAGATTCTTGGCCTTCTCATTTAATTTGGCATCCAATAGCACAAATTCTGACTGCATGGCCACACCTGACATCTGTCTGGTCTCAATGGCTCTCACGGCACCCAGATGTGCCATCCTATCAATGGCCTTGATGGTCTCATCTATGGTTTGCAATATGGCTTGTAAATTTTGTCCTGATGGTTGTAGTATGTAAGGTTTAAGATTGGCATCCATGTCAGCGGGCATTTCAATGATGGCACCTGCTCCTGCTGATGCTTGAGTTTCTGCTGTTTTTACCAATGTGGGGTGATTGGTTAATCTTATCAACTGTTCTGCCTCACTGTATAATTGGTAAAGAAAGTTTTGTGCATCTGCTATGTCTGCAATATCACTCACACCAATACCACGCAGGGGTGATCTATTGGCATAGACCCATACTGCTGGAATTTTGCCCAGTGGGTTGGGTTTTCTTTCAATGTCTTCTATGGGATTTTTCTTTTTGGGATTATAACTTTGTAATAGGATCTCATCTCTGGTCCATGTCCTGATATAATAGATTGTGTCTTGTTGATAACTTCTCTCTTCCTGTTCTAAAAAACGAATATATTGCAATTCATATTTGCCACTAGGCATTCTTATAAAACTCCAATCCAATATGTTCTCAGGAGTGTAAATTGTCACATACGGCCTGATACCTTGTTGTAATTCTTCTGCTCTTGTGCCTACCTGTGTTTCAGGTCTGTCAACCAGTACACAGCAATGGCCATAGATGCTGGATTGTATATTCACATCTTGAATAAAACTTTTCCAACTTCTGCCATCCATGTCAGCATCTTTCAAGAATTGTTCCAATTCTGGCATCCCTTCCATGGATCCAAATTCTCTGTCTGGTTCATGTCTAAATAAGAATGAATTGTAGATATGGATCACTGCCTTGCAGTGATTGTCCAATGGTGTCTGTGCTATCCTGTTGGCATAATCATTGTCACTCTCAAAAATGTATTTGGTGAGATATTGTCCCATCTTGTATTGCACACCACCAAGATATGATGCTGATAGGAATTTCCATCTTCTTATAAAATTATGATATTCTTCGTGGACAGGCAATCCCTGGGTGTTGGTTCCCCCCACACTGCGATCTTGATTTACGAAACTATAATCTGCCATGGGTCCTTCCTACCTTTACGTTGAATGTTTTTACCTCTGATGGTTCATGGTATCTATTGATTGGGAATAAGAATGAAATGAGGTATCCAAGGGCATCGTTCATATGCGAATATATTCCTGCTTCTGGCACGTTGGTGCCTTCCTTGAAGCATTGTTTCTGTATGCTATTTAACAGATTCTGGCACCGTGGATGTATTATTATGCCTCTGATTCCTGCCGCTGAGTTCAGTTTGGAATTCACACAATTGATCCTATCCCTAACGGCCATGTGCCTATTGTGTAATTTACAGATGAAACCAGCATTTTGCAATATCATAAGATCTGTTTTACCACCCGCTGATGATCTCCTCTGCCTACAGGCAGGATCTGGATATACGAATATCTTCTTGTTCTTGTATCTATTGTGTATTTCATCACACAGCTCATCTGTGTTGGATCCATACATGGATATTTCATCAAACACGTGCACCACCCCATCTTGAATATAAGATACCACAGAACTCATGGGTGACACGTTGAAATCCTGTCCTATGTGCAACATGGTCACGTGCTCAGGCATCTCAAATGCCTTCACGTTGTGTTTGATGTCAAAACCATAATAGACCACTCCTGAGAATGTTTCCCAAGTGGCTTCATATTCTTGCCTAAAAACTTTTTCTGATAGATCCTTGCGTGCTTGTTCTATTTCTTCAGCATCTACCCAACCACCTTGCAGTGTGGTGAACTGCCAACTCTTCCAATCTGGATTGCCCATCTGTCCCTGTTGATATAGATCGTAAAACCAACTCAACCCTTTGGGTGTGCCGCAGAACAGTGCCTTGCCCTTGGTATCTGATAATGTGGGCCTCAATGTGGCTGTCCATGCTTCTTGTTCAATGTCCGCACACTCATCCATCACTAAAAAATTTATACCTACCCCCCTCAGTGAATCTGGATTGTCCGCTCCCCTCAGACAGATCCTTGAACCATTCTTTAACACAATGGTAAGTTCTGCTTCATTGATGGTCTTGGACCATCTTAGATCTTGAATTATTTTTTTTAATTGCACCCAAGCGATCTGTTTGGCCTGCCTGTAGCTGGGTCCAATGTACCAACAAAGTTGGTTGGGCATCCTTGCTTGATAACACAGTTCTCTGATGGCCAATGTGGTCTTGCCAAATCTCCTGCCACATACTGCCACTCTAAATCTTGCTGTGCTGTCAGCTACCTGTTGTTGCGGCTGTGATAATTTCATTGATTTTTAATAATTTTTTTGTTAATATTTATACATGAACAACAGAATGAATCTCGTAATTAATAAATTTTGGAGAAATATTAAAAAAACTAATCATTGTTGGATTTGGATGGGTAAAAAAGATAGAGATGGATATGGGCAAATTTCTTTGTTCAATCATACCAATTTAAAAATCAGAGGAGCACATCGTTTGAGTTATTGGATTCATAATAATTATAAAAATCCAAAAAATAATTTTATTTGTCACAGTTGTGATAATCCATCTTGTGTAAATCCAGCACATTTAATTCTTGCAGATGTGCATTGGAACAACAATGATAAAATTAAAAAAAATAAACAAAAAGGTCCTAAGGGAATACAAAATTCTCAAGCAAAATTTAATAATAAGGATATCATTGATATAAGAAATGATCACAACCATTATGAAATTATATCTTTAAAATATAATGTTCATCCTGAAACGATTAGATTAATTAAAAAAAGAAAAACCTGGAAACATCTTTGATAGTTTCATATCTATTCATTGGGCCAAGGTAGGGGCTCTTGACTCTCAGCATCAGTGGGTGTGTCTTTTTGATCCAAGTAATTTTTACCTAAGAATATCAACATACGAACATCACCTTTTTCCAAAGCCACTTCCATCTGTTTCCTACGCAATGATTTCTTGCCCTCTGCCCTGCCTTTTTCAATGATGTCTTTGTATCTCTTTTTTAGATTGTCCACAGATGTGTTCATCACTGAAGCGATCTCTTCATAGGAACACATGATGGAAGCCAATTTGGCTATCATCTGCACATCTAACTTGTATGATTTTTTTTCTATCGTGGCCATTATAAATGTTTCTCCGTTATCACTATTCTAAATCTCCTCTTGTCAGTGTCACCGTTGGATGTCACTATGGTCACATCCACGTTATAGACATTGCCTAGGGTGCCATTTCTTAATCTTATACTAACCACATCTCCCGCTATCAATACATCCGTGGCAGCATTGGTTGGGAATGCCAGAGGACTGGCATCACCCGCGATGCTCTCAATGGCCACAGAAGCAGAACTGATCGCATCTCCTGAATTGAGGTAATCCGTGAAATCCACGGCATATTTGATGTTGGCAGTGGGTGCCTTCTCTATGTAGGCTCCCTCGTTGTCTCTCTTAAAACCTGTTAAATTGGCCATCTTAATAATCTCCCCTTACCCTTGGCACTGAACTTCTGTTCTTGAACACTGGAGTGAATATGCGATAATTCCTTGTTTCCTGCAACACTTCAATTCCTCTGGTTTCTGTTGGTGCTGTATTTACACGAGTTTCCATCAAACATTCTATTATGCGATTTTCTTCTGGCACGATATAGGTTCTGATCTCCTGCAGTGCCTTGATGGTAAAATAAGGATCTGGCAGTGATATCAGTGCCGCATCGCTGAGTTCAAAGGCAAATGCTTGTAGATTTAATGGTGTTATGCCTGCAAAGAGATAATTTCCATTGCTCAATTGTGAAAAGATCGCTGACAGCGTCTTGCTGGGCCTGTAGGTGGCATTGCCATTGGCAATCTGTGAGAACAGTGCCACGAAAGATGGAGATGGTGCAAACGTGGCATTGGCATTCTGTGCAGAGGCAAAGGCCGCGTTGTAGATGATGGGTGTGGGCTGATCCCTAAATCTGTTGGGTGTGGCACTGTGCGATGCCGTGGCAGTGATGGCAGCATCACCCGTGGCAAGGAATCCTCCCAACCCTGAACAAGCCGCGATCATTGAATATGTGAAAGGTGCTGTCTGATCTCTCAATCTGTTGCAGGTGGTGTCTGCCTGTGTGGCCACTGATGATTGAACACTTGAACCAAAGGCAAGATATCCCCCCAGTGCCTTGCTGACAATGCCAAATGTGAATGCCACTCCAGAATAGTCCCACCTGTCACCATACCATTCATCCCAGGTCCTGTCTATGTATTGACCATCTTCTGAAAATTGATCCCAATTGAAATCTACCAGCTGGCCCCTGATGTTGCCACGCTCTTGCACATAGCTGTCTGTGACGTATGTTGCCGTGACGTAGATGGTGGGCATTAGATGCCTCCTATGCTAACGATATTGTGAGGTTGCCTGTGGCCACCTGGAAGGTGTCCCCGTTCAGAATTTCCTTGGGGTTGGAGAGCAACCCATAGTACATCACTTGATCTGGTGTTCTGCTCTCATCAATGATAGCGATACAGGTTATCGTGGATCCTGATCCTGCCGTGTTGTCATAATTGGCAGTGGCAGTGGGAAATGTGCAGTTGGCTGTGTTGGAAATTGATCCTGTGGTTGTGTCTGTACCAAATGTAATCTGTGTTCTTGCATAAGCAGTGCCTGATGTGGTTATCTCATAGTAGCCCCAATTGCCTATGGTGGTCGCGGCAGTGCCTGCCTCTAGTGCTGCCAGCACATCTGATGCTGGTCCTGAAAACAATGCCAATTTGATATCTGTGGCTGCTGGTGCCGTGTAGGGAGAAGCATAACCTCTCAATGTGCCATTCAGTATGTGATTTTCTAATGCGTTGGAAGCCGCTGACATAAAAATTGTCTCCTTGTTGTAATTACCTTTTTATTTAGCCTTCTCTGATTGTGATCTGGACAGCACCGCTTACCCTTTGACCACCACTGGTCACTTGATATCTAGCGATCAATCCTGTGCCCACTGTGCCAGGACCAAAGGTGTTGGTTTTGTCTGTGCTTAATATTCTTCTACGAGTAAAAAAACGTATGGGATATGCTGTGAGATCTCCGCTTTCACCACTGCCAGTATCAATTCTATAAGTGGAATAATTGTTGGTATGTTCATATGTGCCAGTGCCAGGCAAAAGTGCGTATGTGGCAGCCACACGAGAAGTGATTGTGGCTATCACATTCACAGTGCCAAAACCAAATTGACCAGTAAGATAATTGCCAGCATTGGCATAGGCCAATATAATTTTGCATTGTCTGTTGGGATCAGGTGTGTTAGTGTTTCTATATTTGGTTTCAAATGCTGTCATGTCCACAGTTAAAACTCTGCCTGCTGATAGATAGGTCACTGAAGGAAAGTTGAGGTGAGCTTCAGTAGAATCAATATGACCTGATACATCAGTGCCACCAAATCCTCCCATGGGGTAGGTGCCATCATTCATGGAAATGCCAGAATTGGTTGATCCACTTGCTGAGACTGTGGCTGTTTGTGAAGCAAATCCACCAGCACCTAGAAACTTCCTAGATCCTATGAACATTAACTGATCCTTTGAGTGATACTGCCAATGTAGTTGGTGCCATCAAAGAAAACCACAACGAAATCTATCTGTCCTGATGTGCCCGTCAATGTGGGTGCTCCACCTGAAAATTTAACCAAAGTAGAACCATCTGATGTGAATGTGGCTGATTTATCATTGGCATTGATATTGATAATGAGGCTCACGCTGGTTCCTGTGGTCATGTTTGTGAACGTAAATGTGGTGTTGTCATTCAATGTCATTTTATGCACTGGTGCCACTGCGGCATCCACTGTGATTGATCCTGATGTGCCACTGATCGTGTTGATAGTTTCTTTGGGACTTTCTTTCACGTTAAAAAATCCTGTGTTAGAATTGCCCAATTCCATTTTGGCCGTGCTGGAATTATACACAAGAATATCACCATCTGCGGCTGATGCAACATTGAAATAATCAATCACATCATTCACATTTAGGATGTTCTGATTGATGTCCGCACGTGCCAATCTGGGCAGGTCAGTGCCAGAATCCGTGTGTGTTGTGGTGGCTTTGGAGCCTGAGGGCCAAGTGGTCATTTAATCTGTTCCTTTCATGTTATGCGAATCCTTTGTCCAGTATGCCAAGATAATTGGTTCCATCATTCACTATCCTCACCACATCAATGGCATTGCCTGCGGTGCTGAGCGTGGCAGATCCCGCGGCAAATTTAACTGCCGTGGATGATTCAGTGCTGAACGTGGCAGTTCTGCCCCCAGTGCCATCCTGTGTGACTATGATGGTCACGGTCTGTCCCGTGCTCAAATTCTTCAATGTGAAATCTGTGTTGCCTGTCAGTGTCACTGTGAATATAGGTGCGAGATCCGTGTCCACAGCGATGCTGGCACTGAATGTCAATGCGGATATCTTTTCCCTGTATCTCTCCACAGTTCCTATTCGTGACAGATAGGCATCATCAGCTGAGTAGAATGCGTATTTGTTGGTGGCACCCCCACCGCTGTTCACAAAGAATCCGTAATAGTTGGTGGATACGTTGGTTGTGGTAGATGGTGCGGCAAAGAAGCCATAATCATTGGTTATCACTCTGGTAGCCAATGCACCCGTGCCTGCGGTCAGTGTGGTGTCTGCCACATAACCAAACACGTTGGTCACTCGCGTGGTCTCACCTGTGTTGGCCCTGATGGAATTCACGCTCCTGTGTGCAATGACATTGGGCACTGTGAGATCCCCACCGTGTCCCTCCACTATCTCCGTGAAAGCCGCACCCCCAAATATGTTGGGTGCTGTTTTGGTCCCCCCACCTGAATTGGTCAATATACAGTTGGTGGCTTGACCCCTGACACCTGTTCCTCTAGCAGTTATGCCAGAAGCAGTGGCACCATTGAGATCAAACAGGGTGAGATCAGTGTTCTGTATCAAGAATGATGTGTTGTTGTATGTGGTCCCAGAGCTGTCTGCCTTGGTAGATACGATCCTGTTGTTGACCCTGTATTTGCCCGCATCAGTGGTTATGTTGGGTACGGCAAGGTCGCTGAACAGTATCGTGGTTCCTCTGATGGAGGCACTGTCATAGGCTGGAAAATTGGTGCTGATGGGAGTGAACGGATAATTAGCAGCGGATAAAACTTTGTTGATGTTGACTTTTCCCGTGCCATCTGTGACCAACTCAATGTTGCCGTTGGCACCATCTGCAATAGTGATGGATCCAGAATTCGTGCCTGAATTGGTGTTGATTATGATGTCACCCGCACCGTTGGTTGTGAGTGTGGCATTGGCTCCTGAGTCACCCAATCTTATGGTGTCAGCATTGAGGTTGATGTTGCCCGTGCCTCCCGCTGTAAGGTCTATGTCCGCGTTGCTGGCCGCTGTAATGCTGTTGCCATTATAGATCAATTCTCCACCTGGTGTGTTGACCCATGCTGTGCCATCGTATTTCAATACATCATTGGCCACCGCGGTGCCCGCATTCACATCATGCAATTCATCCAACTCGTAGCCGTTCTGTGGTTTCACGTAAACCAATCCATTGCCTGCATTGGCTCTCAGCACCACACCCACGAAAACTAGATGTGCTGGATGTGTGGGTTTGGTTGCTGTGAAAGCACCAGCAGTGTCTAACCACAACACATCACCTGCTGTGTATGCTCCTAGATTCAATCCTGTGATGATACCCTGTGTGACCACGTAGCCCGCACTGCCTGCTGTGATGTTGTTCTTCACTATGCCCAATGTTTTGGAACTGGTGGGATCTCCTGAGTTGTCTGCTCGCTTCACGCTGGGCCTGTCACCAGATGCACCAAATATGTAGACCACCTCACCCTTGGTCAGTGTGTTGGCTTCCGCATTGGTCACGTAGGTCACAAGGTCCACACCATCTATTAATTCTGTGCCATCACTCAATCCATGTGCCAGCGTGCCGTAGTCTCCGCTGTAATACAATTTGCCCGTGGCCACTGTTTCTGTTGATGTGGTGTCAAACTGCAGGCTGTCTGCAGAAGTTATGTCTCCTGCCACTGACAATGTGCCTGATATGTTCAGATTGTCATTGACCTGTATGGCCGTGCTGTCTCCTGAACTGATCTCATTCACATCCAACACATCTGCACTGAGCGTGCCTGACACGTTGAGTCCATCCAACACGTTGATGGCTGATGAATCTTGTGATATGAGGTCATTGGTCACGATGGTCTTGGCATTGAAGGTGCCTGACACGTTCACGGCATCGTTGATCTGTATGGCTGATGAATCTCCTGAATTGATCTCATTGACATCTATAATTTTACTGCCCGTGATTGTGAGAGTGTCTCCGCTCACTGCAGTTGTGATGTTGTTGCCACCCGCAATTTTAACAGTTTCTCCATAGGCAAGATTGGTGCCTGTAGAATCATCACCCACCACTGTGATCGCAGTGTTGGCTTTCAAAGCATAGGGATCTAAACTGGGTGCCGTGATCGTGACTGTCTGTCCCGTGGCTGATGTGGTCACTGATCCAGAACCCGCTATCTTGATGGTGTTGCCCATGCCCACTTCTATGGTGGCAGAATCATCTCCCGCCAGGCCAAATGTGGCATCTCTCAAATTGATCAGATTGGAATCCAGCTCCGCATAGGTCAGCGTGTCATCCTTGGGTATGTTGTCCGTGGTCACCGTGCTGGTGATCTCTGTCCTGGTGACTAGTTTGGCTTTGTTTGGCATCTTGGATCCCTCATTATGTTGGAATATTTATACAGATCTCATTTTTTCACACGGATTATACGTATTCCCTGTTGTCTATATCCCAATAGAATATGGTCTTGGTTCCATCGTATCTGGTGAACACCTTGGCATGCAGTATCTCTGGTGCTGCCGTGCTGTCAGCCAACGTGTTGGTGCCATTGCGGAACTTGAACACCTCCGTGCTGGTGGGTGTGAAAGATATGGTCCTGCCCCCAGTGCCATCCTGTATGAACACCAGATCAAACTCACATACCATTACGGTGCTGGTTGGGAAGTTGCTCATGGTGAATGATGTGATGTTGCTGGTCAGCGTGATCAGATGGAATCCGTGCCCCACTGTCTGGAAATCTACCGTGTAGGCAGCACCTGATGAGTGCGTGGCCACTATGGGCCATCTGCGTGGCAGATCCACGGCACCAATCCTGCTCCTCCAGTTCTGCGATGAGGTCCTCACGCGGAATGCCCATGGTGTGTTGGTGGATGAGGGAGCATTCACTCCTGTCTCAAATGCGGTGTAGTCCGTGACCACGGAGTTGGTTCCCGTGGTCCCCGTGCCTGAATAAGTGATGCCCTGGTCTCTGAATGCCCATGCCTCTGTCAGCGTGGTGGTGTCTCCCGTGTTCCTGCCCACAAGGAGATCATTCACCACCCCTGCGGTTCGTGGTATGGTCAATGCACCACCGTGCCCTGCCACGATCTGTGTGAGGTTACGACTGGTCACGGCATTCAATCCTGTCTTGGTTCCACCTGCCGTGTTCATGTAATAATTGAGATTCACCTGCGCACCCACACCAGTGCTGGATGAGTTAGTGGTTGTGGCAGTGGCAGATCCACCATTGAGGTCAAACACCATTTGGTGAGCTGATGCCACGTTCCTTATGTTGGCAGAATCAAAAGATCCCCCATTGGTCTTGAACATGGCATAATCATTGTGTGGCACCACTTGGTCAGTGGTGGCCGTGTATGGAGCATAGGTCAGATTGCTGTAGAATCTTCCCGTGCCTCTGACCCTGTTGTCCGTGACTTCATATCCACCCAGGCTTCCTATGGCTGTGGGGAAATTGGTTGTGGTTTCTGCTTCGTGTCCCAGATCCACTCTGCCAGTGGTGTTGGGTATGATTGAAATTTTGCCCGCTGATCCATCCGCTATCTTGATCACACCTGAGTTGGTTCCTGAGTTGGTGTTGATAATAATATCACCCGTGCCATTGGTGGTGATGGTTGCGTCTGTGTTGGATCTTCCAACCTGTGTGGTTGATGCTAATATGTGTGTTTGTCCAGTGCCCGTGGTGCTGATTTCAATATTTCCATTTCCAGCACTGCCTGGTCCACCACCACCTCCAGTGCCATAATTGATATTAATGGAACCTGAATTAACTCCTGAATTGGTTTGTAATATTAAGGCTTGTGTACCATTGGATGTGATATATCCTGTTGCGAGGGAATCACTGATAACAACTTTGCCAGTGCCGTTGGGATCTAAAATGATGTTGCTATTGGTTGTGACTGATGATATTGTGGTTCCTGATACTGATAGATCACCCAGTGTGCCACCTGTGGCCACAGCAGTTATGGTCACTGTGTCTCCAGACACTGAAACTGTGGTTCCTGCTCCACCAGCAAATTTAACTGTTTCTCCATCACTGATGAGAGTGCCTGTGGAATCATCTCCCACAAACGTAATACCTTGTGTTGAGGCATTGGCCCAACTTAAATTGCCTGAACCATCTGTGATAATTGTTTGACCGCTTGTGCCATCTGTATTGGGCCAATAATTATTATCTAATTTAATTTTTCCAGATCCATCAGGTTGTATAATAATATCTGCTCCTGATCCATCTGCAATAGTGATAGATCCAGTGTTATTACCAGAATTTGTGTTTAATATTAAATCTCCTGTGCCATTGGTTGTTATGGTGGCATTGGAATTGCTATCACCAATCCTCACAGTATCCATGTCCACGTTTAAATTTCCTGTGCCTGTGCTTGAAATTGTGATATCTGCATTGGTCACACCTGCTGATATAGTGGTGCCTGTGATTGTGAGATCACCTGTGCTGACAGTATTTGTGGCAGTGATAGTCAACACATCATCATTCATGGCAGTGGTGATGCCTGTGCCCCCTGCTATTTTAATAGTTTCATTGTCTGATATTCTGGTGCCTGTGCTGTCATCTCCCACAAACGTAATACCTTGTGCGGTATTTGACCAACTTAAAACACCACTACCATTTGTGATTAATGTCTGTCCTGCCGTGCCATCAGTGTTGGGCCAATAATTATTATCTAATTTAACTTTACCTGTTCCGTTGGGAGCAATTTCTATATTGGCATTGGAACCTTGATTGATGAGTATAGAACCTGAATTGGTACCTGAATTGGTGTTGAGTGTTAAATTTTTAGCACCATTGGATGTGACCGTGGCATTGTTGGTGCCATTGCCCATTACTATTAATCCTTCCAGTTGTGGACTTATGGTAATATTGCTGGCCCCACCTGGTGGTTGTGCTGTTTGATCTAAAATTATATAACTGGCTTTGTCATATTCTGTGTTTTCACCTGCACGTATAGTCATAGCCATCTGACCATTGGTTGAAAATAAAACATCAGTGTTTTGATTGCCAATTTCTATCACATTAGATGATAATAATATTTCACCTGTGCCGTTGGCTTGTAATTGTAAATCATCATTGGTTGATATGGGACTTAATACATTGCCATTGGCTTGTAAAGTTCCAAGAGTGTTTGTGGCAGTAATAGTTAATACATCTCCGCTCATGGCAGTGTCTATGCCTAAACCTCCTGCTATTTTTATAGTTTCACCATCTGATATGCGAGTACCTGTAGAATCATCTCCCACAAATGTAATTCCCTGTGCTGATCCACCTCCACCACCACCTGCCGTGATCGTGATGGTATCTCCTGATGCAGTGACCGTGGCACCACCTGATCCCGTGAATTTTATGGTATCTCCCGCACGGATGTCTATGCCAGTGGAGTCATCCCCCACGATGGCAAAGGTCTGATCTCTGAGATTGATGAAATTTGAGTCCAGCTCGTTGTTGGTGAGTGGCAGGTTCTTGGGCAGTGTTTCAGTGGTGACCGTGGTAGCACTGATTCCGCGTGTGGTTAGTTTGGCTCTGGATGGCATCTTTCTCCTTGGATAAATTTTGTAATATTTATTAGGTTATGATCACCACACCATTTAATTCATCGCAGTCCACATACACGGTCCTGCCCTGATGCAGTGTCACTATCTGCCAGCCCCTGCAGGGATCATATCTGCCCTCCACGTGGCCGTTGCTGAGATCCAAGCGGGCACAGATGTCTGCGGGCCAGTCGCTGATCTGGGTGTGCAACTGCCGCTTACTGGAAATCAAAGTGCCGTGAGAACGTGTTGGTGCTTTCATGTGCCTCTCCCAATCTGCGTGTGACTTCTTCCTGGTATTGCATCATCAGCATCCACATCATGTGATTGTTTCTGGTGCTCTTCCATCTTTCATCTCGTGTTCTTGTGTGAATAGGATTGCGATCCAGCACTTCCCCGCACCAATCTTGCAATTTTTTGTTCCAATTTTTGTTATCTTTTGCAAACAGCATGAGCCATTCCATGAGATGGAAACATCTCTCTGCATTCTGATTGGCATCATCTATGATTTCATATACTTTTATGTCATTCTCTGAGCACTGTCCTGGGTTGTGCCTGTTATTGTTTTTTTGATCTTGAAATCTCAAATATAAAGATACTGCGTGTTCCATGGCATCTTGTTCTGCTCTGTTCATCTATTCCATTCCTTTCGCTTTGCGTGAGGCACGTTTCATCACTTGGGATCTGTCCTTGAGGATCACGTTGTGTGTGTGCCATCCCAATCTGTGATCCACCCTGGCCAAATTGAGAGCACCTTTGTGTCTGCCCCAATTGCCCTGAGTCTGTGCGATCATTTGCAGATACTGTGGCCAGGTTATTGACCATTCCTCTCCCCTGTACGCGGCCTGGTTCTTGGCCAGCAGCCACTTCCTCCTGATGGGCCTCAGCGAGGGATCTGGTCCCGTGATCCACTGCTGTGGGAACTGCCTGCCCCGCAAGGGAGATGGCCTGCCCCTCAAGGGTGACGGCGTGCCTGGCTTGGGTCCTTTGTGTGTTTTATTCATCATAATATTTATATTATACTGATTTTGTGGGTGGAGATCAAGAGTTTTTTTCAACGGAGTGAGCATGACCCCACTCCGCTGTATATGGCAAACCTGACAATATCAAGATATTGCCTTGTAGGAGCCGCGGGATCCTAGCGGTGTTAGCACTCCCCCGCATGCCACGATTATTTATTGGGATCCAGTTTTTTTTTATTTTTTTTGGTTCGCGTTTTTTTTTTTTTTTTTTGCTTTAAACGGATACACGGTGGTTTTTTAATGGACACGGAATTTTGGGGAGTGTGGGCCCGTTGTTTTGCCTACCCCGATTTC
>Ga0129336_10000214_pt1 | contig 31939 bp, 30 predicted proteins | sample CPB6_02_DNA_FD_96878 | JGI IMG/M metagenome (GOLD analysis project Ga0129336, IMG submission 96878) | Freshwater to marine salinity gradient microbial communities from Chesapeake Bay, USA - CPBay_Sum_0.6_0.2_DNA | ecosystem: Environmental > Aquatic > Marine > Coastal | place: USA: Chesapeake...
AAAGACTTTTGACAAGCTGCCTGCCGATCTGCAGGCAGCGATCGTCAGGGCTGGCAAGGAAGCTGGCGCCTATGGCCGTCAGATAGAGTCCTCGGAAGATACCGCCAAGCTGGAGGTGCTGGAGAAAGCTGGCAAGCTCAAGCGGATTCCCTTCTCCGACCGTGCTCGCATGCAGCAGCTGGTGGACCCGATCATGGCCTCCTATGCCAAGGAAATTGGCGCAGACACGATCCACGCCAAGATTATGGCGATCAAGTGATTGCAGCCAAGCTTGATAAATTCCTTGCCAGTAATCTTTTAATCCTGCATGGGCCCTGCCAACCCGCACAGGGAGGTGGCGGCCCGATTGTTGATGGGTTTGGGCCCTACTCTGTGACTGCCTGAGCGGGGACTCCAGACGCCTTTTTGCATGAAAAAAATACTTGACGCTTACCACCGCCTGCTGACTGGCTTGCTGATGGCTTGTGTGGCGATCCTGCTCGTGCCAGTGAGCTTGCAGATGCTCTCGCGTTTCACCGACTGGATTCCGCCTTACATCTGGACGGAAGAGCTTTCACGCTTTTTACTGATCTGGATGATCATGATTGGCGCCATGATCGGGGTGCGTGAAGGTACGCACTTTGATGTGGATGTCTGGCCCAAGCTCTCAGCGCGTAGCAATATGCTGTTGCGCATGGTGTCCCAGCTCTTTGTCTTGTTGTTTGCCTTGGTGTTTGTGATCTGGGGCGTGGAGTTTGTTCGCTTTGGCTGGAACCAGACCTCCGAGCTGGCTGACTTGCCCATGGTCTATATCTTCCTTGCCTGGCCGATCACTGGGCTGACTTGGGTTGTTTTCCTGGGCGAGTCCTTCGTGGCCAATCTGAAGCTGCTTCTCTACAAGGACATCGCATGACCGAGGTCGCATTCACCCCCGGCGTTGCCGCCTTGATGCTGTTTGGCTCATTTTTCCTTTTGCTTGTTCTGCGCGTGCCAGTGGCCTTTGCCCTGGGCCTGGCCTGCTTTCCGCCTCTGTTCTTTGAGGCGCGCCTGTCCCCAATGGTGATCTTCAACGAAGGCTTCAAGTCCTACAACTCCTTCATCCTGCTGGCGGTGCCGTTTTTTCTACTGACTGCCAACCTGATGAATATTGGCGGAGTGAGTGACCGGCTTGTTCGTCTGTCGCGTGCCATGGTGGGTCCCTTGCCTGGCGCGCTGGCGCAGGTCAATGTGGTGTTGTCGGTCTTTTTTGCCGGCATTTCCGGCTCGTCCACCGCCGACGCAGCCAGTCAGGGCAAGTTGTTCATCGAGGCCCAGGTGAAAGAGGGCTATGACAAGTCCTTTTCCATCGCGATCACTGCGGTGTCGGCTGTGCTGGGGGTGATCATTCCGCCCTCGATCCTGATGGTAGTCTGGGGTGGTGTGATTTCCACATCGATTGGTGCGATGTATCTGGCGGGCATCATCCCGGGCCTGCTGATCGCACTGTCGCAGATGGTGACCGTGCATATCTATGCCACGCGCCGCAAGTATCCAGTCTATCCACGTGCGACCCTGAAAGAATTCTTCGTCGCAGCACTCGAGTCCGTACCCGCCCTGATGACCCCCTTCATCATTGTCGGCGGCATTCTTCTGGGCTGGTTTACCGCCACCGAGTCGGCGGCGGTAGCGGTCATTTATGCAGCCATCCTGTCGATCTTTTTCTACCGCGAGATGGACATGAAGCAGTTGCGCCAGGCTTTGGCTGAAACCGGCAAGCTGTCTGCGATCACCCTCTTTTGCATCGGCACGGCCTCGGCCTTTGGCTGGATGCTGGCCTACTACAAAATCCCGCAAACCCTGTTGGCCAATGTCACCACCTGGGGGCTGGACCAGACCGGCGTGGGCTTGTTGATCGCGGCTGTGTTTCTGGTGGCGGGCACTTTCCTGGATGCGATACCGGCGATCATCATCATCGGCACCACTCTGGCGCCTTTGGCAGCCAGCGTGGACATGCACCCCATTCAATTTGCCATCATCGGCATTGTGTCGCTGGCCTTTGGCCTGGTGACCCCGCCCTACGGCCTGTGCCTGTTGATTTCATGTGCGGTGGCCAAAGTCAACCTGTCCTACGCGATCAAGGACACCATGATCATGCTCATACCCATGTTGCTGGTGCTGATAGGCCTGGTCTTCATTCCTGAGATCGCGCTGTTCCTGCCCAAGCTGATTTCGCCCGAGCTGGTGAAGTAACAGGCCGGCCAGGGGCGTCTACTCGGCCGTCTCGACCGATTGGAAAAAGGGCGCCAGGCCTTAGTCCCCGCGCACAAACAGGGTGACCAGTGGCTCCTCGCCCACCTGGCGGCTCCAGTGGCCGTGCAAGGCAGGATCGAAACTGACGCCCGGTGGCAAGGTGTCTGCCGAGTAAAAATGCTCGCCAGGATGAAAAACCCGAGAGCTGCCATCCTGCAACCCAATTTCCATTTGACCCTGCAGGATGAACACCCATTGCGGTGTGGTGGTGCAGTGAAACTGACTGCGAAAACCAACTGGGCTTTCACGCAGCTGGTATCCGCCTGAGGCGTGGAGCGCGGTCAGCCGCGATTGTGGTGTTCCTTCGCTCAAGGGCAGCGTCTCCTCGCCAAAGTGTGCGCGGCCATCGGTGCCAGTGTAGAGAATGACTTTGCGAAAGTTTGACATGGTGTATCCGGGTGGAGGCAATCTGAGTTCTGCTCACATGCTGGCGGTCAACCCACCATCGACATAGAGGATGTGGCCGTTGACGAAGCTGGCTGCATCGCTGGCCAGGAAAACCGCTGCGCCGGTGAGATCTTGCACTTCACCCCAACGCCGCGCAGGGGTGCGCCCGATCAGCCAAGTGGAAAAGGTCGGGTCATCAACCAGCGCCTGGGTCAGCTCGGTCTTGATATAGCCCGGCCCGATGCCGTTGACCGTGATGCCGTAGGGGCCGAGTTCAGCAGCCATGCCTTTGGTGAGCATCTTGAGCGCTCCCTTGCTGGCGGTGTAGGCGATGATCCCAGGACGAGCCAGCTCGCTGAGGATGGAGCAGATATTGATGATGCGGCCCCGCTGACGAGCGATCATGTGGCGCGCCACTGCCTGACCCACATAGAACACACTGTCCAGATTGGTGTTGATCACTTCACGCCACTGTGCATGTGGAAATTCCGGAAAGGCAAAGCGGCGCTGTATGCCAGCGTTGTTGATCAGGATATCAATCGATCCAATTTCTTTTTCAATTGCATCAACAGCTGCTTGCGATGCGGCAGCATCGGTAACATCAAAAGAACGGGCATGTACGCTCAGTCCCTCGCCCGACAACTGGGCGCGTGCCTGTTCAAGCCGCGCCGGGTCGCGCCCATTGAGAACCACCGTGGCTCCGGCCTGTGCCAGGCCTTGCGCCAATGCCTTGCCAATACCTGCCGAAGACCCTGTGACAAGAGCCAACCGCCTATCAAGGCGAAAGTTGTTGATGCTCATGCTGATCCTTTCAATTCAGGCGCAGGCCTGAGTTTCCATCAAAGACATGTGCCTTGTTGCCATTGATGCGCAGGTGCACAATGTCATCCGGTTTCACGTTGGTGCGGCCATGCATGACCAGGATCAGTTGGGCGTCGCCGACCTGTAGCAATAACTCGGTTTCAGCACCGGTGGGTTCGACCACCACCACTTTGGCTGGAATGCCCGCACTGTCTTGAGCCAGCTCGATATCGCCCGGGCGAATGCCATAGTTCACCACCTGACCATCCTTGCCATTGGGTCGTCCTGCCAAGGGCCAGCGCTGTCCCTGAGTCTGAACATAACACTGCTGTTCATTCAGGTGCAATGTTCCGCTCATGATGTTCATGGCCGGCGAACCAATGAACTGGGCCACGAACAAATTGCATGGCTGGTCGTACAACTCCAGCGGCGTACCGATCTGCTCAATCCGGCCTTCGTTCATCACCACAATCCGGTCGGCCATGGTCATGGCTTCAATCTGGTCGTGGGTGACGTAGACAGTGGTGGTCTTGAGCCGCTGGTGCAGGGCCTTGATCTCCGCACGCATGGCCACCCGCAATTTGGCATCGAGATTGGACAGCGGCTCATCGAAAAGAAAGACCTTGGGGTCCCGCACAATGGCGCGCCCCATGGCCACGCGCTGACGCTGCCCGCCAGAGAGCTCACGCGGGTAGCGATGCAGCAAGGTGTCAAGATTCAGAATCTGGGCTGCATGGTTGACCCGCTCCTCAATCAACGATCGGCTGGCATTGCGTAGCCGCAGGCTAAAGCCCATGTTGTCGCGCACTGTCATGTGGGGATAAAGCGCATAACTCTGGAACACCATGGCGATGTCGCGTTCCTTGGCTTCGATGTCGTTGACCACGCGCTGATCAATACTCAGTTCGCCCCCAGTGATTTCCTCCAGCCCAGCCAGCATGCGCAGCAGGGTGGATTTGCCACAGCCTGATGGGCCGACCAGCACGACAAATTCGCTGTCGTTGATGTCAAAACTGATCCCGTGAAGAATTTCGACCTTGCCAAAGGATTTTTTGATGTCTTTGAACGAAACGGATGCCATATCAGTTTTCCTGGATGAATTCAGCTTTTGACAGCGCCAGCAGTGAGTCCGCCCACCATATAGCGTTTGAAAACGTAGTAGATGGCCGCAGGCGGCAATGCATAAATCAGACCGGTGGCCATCAACAGCTCCCAGGGCGAATCGTCTGCTGACAGGAAGTGGCCCAGTGCAACCGCCAGGGTCACATCCTTGTCGTTGGAGAGCAGCAAGAAGGCGTAGAGGTATTCGTTCCAGGCCAGTAGCAAGGCATAAGTACCCACAGCCACCAGAGACGGCGTCATCAGGGGCAAGTACACCAGCCTGAACAATTGCAGGGCGGAGGCGCCATCGATGCGAGCCGCTTCATCCAGCTCCCAGGGCAACTTGTCACTGGCCTGTTTCAGCACCCAGATGCAATAAGGCGAGGCGATGGTGACCATGGCCAGGATCAGCGCCCACTGGTTGTTCAGCAGGCCATACACGCCCATGGTCTTGTACATGGGCACAGCCAAAAAGGCGGCGGGAATAAAATAGGTGAACAGCGCCAGATTGAGCACCGTGCGCCCGCCTCTGACCTTGAGTCGGCTGATGGCAAAGGCTGACAAAGTAGCCACCAACAGCGTGATGGCCGCGACCGTCAGCGCAATGAAGATTGAATTTCCCAACTGCGTCCAAAAGTGATCAAGATAGAAATGTTTCTGATTGAAGACGAAGTCAAAATTCTGCAGGGTCGGTTCCTTCGGCCAGAGCCGACCCGAGGTGGCAGAGTCTTTGGATGAAATGGAGAAAAGAAAGAGGTGGTAGACGGGAATCACCGTCCAGAGGAAGACGGGGATACCAATCAACAGCAACTTGGCTTCAGTGGTGACATTGCGCCAGGTCCATCGTTTGGGGCTCATTTCGACAACCTTTTCATCATGAAATACACCAAGGGCAGCACCAGGGGCAAGGCGACCACAATCGAGGCCATGGCCAGATCCACCTGGTCCAGGCGCAGGTAACGGATCCCCAGGGTGGCCAGCACATGGGTCATGTCAGCCGGTCCGCCACCGGTCAGCAGGTACACGCTGTTGAAATCCCCCAGGGTCCAGATCATGGACAAAATGGTTGAAGTCAGATACAGGGTGCGCATCGACGGCCAGGTGATATAGCGGAACTTCTGCCAGGTGCTTGCCCCGTCGACCGAGGCGGCTTCGTATTGTTCGCTAGGAATTGCCAGCCGGCCAGCCAACAGAATCAAGGTCCAGAACGGCAGCGATTTCCAGATATGCATTAGCATGGAAAGCGACAGGGCCAGGGTGGGGTCATTCAGCCAGTTGGGCCCATCCAGGGCAGTGAGCTGAAAAATGAGGGTGTTGATCACGCCCCACTCCGGGTTGAACATGAAGCGCACCGACAGGATGGTGGGGATGGAGGGCACGGCCCAGGGCAGGATAAACAAAAAAGAGAGCCCCTTGATCCACCAGCGCGTATGGATAAAAAATCCGGAAAGAAACAGGGCCACCATCATTTTGAGGTTGATGGCCACCAGCAAAAATACCACCGTGTTCCCGGCAGTGCGAAAGAAAATCGGGTCAGCCAGTAAATGCTCGTAGCTGCTGGGATGGCGGGCCAGCCACAAGCCATAACCCACCGGATACAGCACAAAAATCAGAAACACCAGCAGATAGGGCGCAACCATCAGGCGCCCCCACCATTCCCAGCTGTTGCGGCTTGAACGCCGCACCGGGTTGCTGATCGGCAGTGAGACAGATTGGGACATGAACAATTGGCCTGATGAATGAAAAAAACGCCGCCGGTCTGTAGGACCTGGCGGCGTATGCCAGTGGCTCGGGCTTGTTAGCCCGCGACCGCTTTGATCCTGGAAATCATCTCATCCACTGCCTTGTCCACAGGCACCTTCTCGTTGAGGATGCGGTTCATCGCCTTGGCCCAGACATTTTCATTGTTGAGCACGGTGAACTTGTAGTTTTTGGTGAATTCAAATGGCGTGGTGCCGTTCATGAACTGGTTGTAAACAGCCAGACGGTGCGGGTCATTCTTCCAGAAGGCAGACTGTTGTGAGGTTTTCATGACCGGGAACCAGCGGCCCAGCGAGCCTTCCACATAGGGCTGAAGGTTGGCTTCGTCGAGCAAGAAGGTGAGGAACTTCTTGGCAGCAGCCTTGTTTTTGGCGGCCTTGAAGATCACGCCGGTTTTAACGGCCGCACGGTAAACCATCTTGCCGCCATCCGGCTTGCTTGGGAAACCGGCGGTGGCGATCAGCTCGGTGTAATTTTTCTTAGCCTCAGCGCGCTGGGCTTCGGTCAGGGCCGAGTTGTTCATGTCGTCGAGCCACTTGGCGGCAATCGAGATCGTCGCGTTATGCGTCATGACCGTGGTTTTGTTGTGGAAAGCCACGTTGTTGTCCGGATCTTTCCAGCTGGTGGAAGAAGGCGGCGTACAGCCCTTGGCATACGAGGAGGTGTAGTCGCTCATGGCGCTGATCAGGCCCTGTCGCACAGCGGGGTCATCGACCAGCAGCTTGCCAGAGTCGTTGACCAGCTTGACGTTGTAGGCGTCCATGAAGGTCAGGAAGGAATAGAACGAGTCGCTGGAATCCACGCCCATGGGGAAGCCAGTGCCAAAGCCGCGCTTGCCACTTTTTTGACGATAGGCGGGCTGCACCTTGTCGCACCAGAAGCTCCAATAGCCTTTCCAGTCCTTGGGAATATCCGATTCTTTGAAGCCGGCCTCACCCAGCATGTCTTTCCAGTATTGGATATGCATGGTCTGCTGCTTGATCGGGAAGGCGTAGTAGGCGCGCTTTTGGGCAGCGTTGTTGTACAGGAAGGTGGTGGACAGTGCATTGGGCTCAAACTTGGCGCGTACACCATCAATCACGCTGGAAATGTCTTCCAGCTTGTCGTCGTAGGCCCATTTGGCCGTGACCTGAAAATCGTAAACATCGGAATAGGCCAGATCGGGCGGATTGCCCGAATCCAGGGCAGCGACGGTTTTCGGGATGGTGTCCTGAATCGGGTATTGCGACAGCTCGATCTTGATATTCTTATTTTTGGCTTCGAACTTCTTGATCACTTGAAACAGTGCGTCGTCTTCGGCTTTGTAGAAACCTTTGACCCAGAAAATCGTCAGCTTTTCCTGCGCGAGCGCTTGTGCGCCTCCCACCAGCCCGGCAGCGACCAGTGCGCTTGCCAACAGGGTTTTTAATTTCATCGGGCTCTCCTTAAGTTAATGCGCGGGCCGGCTGACCCGCATTGCATGAAATGACATGGTAGTGGCCTGGAACTGGCCTGACCAGTTGTGGAAAACCCTGCTGTTCAACGGCATTCGGGTACCGGGGACAGCAGGGTTTTGCCAGAAAAGTGCGCTTGCAGGTTGGCATAGGCCAGTTCGCCCATGGCGCGCCGGGTTTCCTGGGTGGCACTGGCGATATGGGGGGTGAGCACCACATTGGACAGCTTGCGCAGGCGCTCGGGCACATGCGGCTCATCGGCAAAGACATCCAGGCCGGCGCCGGCAATCGCGCCCTTTTCCAGTGCCTCGATCAATGCGTCCTGATCCACCACTGAACCGCGCGCGACGTTGATCAGATAACCGCGTGGGCCCAGCGCCTTGAGGACCTCAGCATTGATCAGATTACGGGTGCCCGCCCCCCCAGGGGTGATGGCAACCAGAAAGTCCGATTCGGCCGCCAGCGCCTTGGCGCTTGGAAAATAGCGATAGGGCAGATTGGGACGAGGCTGGCGCGTGTTGTAGGCGATCGACATGCCAAAGGCCTCGGCGCGCGTGGCGATGGCCTGGCCAATACGCCCCAGGCCGACGATGCCCAGGCGCGCGCCAGACATTTTGCGCTGGAGAGGAAAGCCGCCTTTTTCCCATTGTCCGGTCCGGACAAATTGTTCTGCCTGGGGCAGGGCGCGCGCCACCGAGAGCATGAGTGCGATCGCCAGATCGGCCACATCATCATTGAGCACATCAGGCGTGTGGGTCACCACCACATTGCGTGACTTGGCTGCTGCCACATCGACTCCGTCGTAACCTACGCCCATGACTGAAATGATTTCCAAAGCGGGTAGCTGCGCAATCAATTCGGCGCTGACACGCGAGTTGCCATCAGCAGCGATGGCCCGGATGCGTGGAGCCAGGGCAGCAAAGGCAGCGGGATCGGTGGCATGCACACGGTCGTGGATGGTGAAACTGGCCTGGAGTGGCTCCTGATAAAAAGGAGACAACTTGGCGACAGACAGGACTTCGATTGCGCTCATATAAGTATCTGCTTTGCCCAATTGGGCTTGAATGGTTGCTATAGCCTATCGTATTACCATAGCGTCTCTTTTATGATGGATGCAACCCTGGGGTTTTCCCGTGTCAGGGTTGTAGGGCAGCCAAATCCATCCAAACGATCACCAACCATCTCTTGAAATCACCATGAGCCAACAACCGAAAAAGAAACCCAGTGAACTTCGCAGCCAGCAGTGGTTTGGCCGGCAGGACCGAGATGGTTTTGTCTACCGCAGCTGGATGAAAGGCAAGGGCGTGCCGCACGACCAGTTCGACGGCCGGCCGGTGATCGGCATCTGCAACACATTCAGTGAGTTGACACCCTGCAACTCGCACTTTCGCACCCTGGCTGAACAGGTCAAGATCGGGGTCTATGAAGCAGGCGGCTTTCCGCTGGAGTTTCCGGTGATGTCCCTGGGTGAAACCATGTTGCGGCCGACCGCCATGTTGTACCGCAACCTGGCTTCGATGGATGTGGAGGAAAGCATCCGTGGCAATCCGATCGATGGGGTGGTGCTGCTGATGGGCTGTGACAAGACCACGCCCTCCTTGCTGATGGGCGCAGCCAGCGCAGGGCTTCCCACCATCGGCGTCTCCGGCGGCCCCATGCTCAACGGTAAATGGCGCGGTCAGGAGCTCGGCTCCGGAACCGGTGTGTGGCAGATGAGCGAGCAGGTGCGCGCCGGTACGCTTAGATTGCAGGACTTCATGGAGGCTGAAAGCTGCATGCATCGCAGCCACGGGCACTGCATGACCATGGGAACGGCCAGTACCATGGCCAGCATGGTGGAGGCGCTGGGCATTGGCCTGCCTGGTAACGCCGCTTACCCCGCGGTGGATGGGAGGCGCAATGTGCTGGCGCGCAACGCGGGCCGACGCATTGTCGAGATGGTGCATCAGGACCAAACCATTACCCAGGTGCTCACCCGCGAAGCGTTTGAAAACGCCATCCGGACTCTGGCGGCGATTGGCGGATCCACCAATGCGGTGATCCACCTGATTGCGATTGCCGGGCGGCTGGGGGTAAAGCTCGGGCTGGAGGACTTTGACCGTCTGGGCAGCGAGATGCCTTGCCTGGTCAATCTGCAGCCTTCTGGTGAACACCTGATGGAGGACTTCTGTTACGCCGGTGGCCTGCCGGCGGTGATGAAGGAAATTCTGCCCACCTTGCACCAGGACATCGTCACCGTCAGTGGTCAGAGCGTGGCCCAAAACGTGGCCGACGCCCATAACTTCGACCCGCGCGTGATCAAGACCATGGGACAACCCTTCAAGGACAAGGCGGGCATTGCCATTTTGCGTGGCAACCTGGCGCCAAGTGGCGCAGTGATCAAGCCCAGCGCGGCAACACCCGAATTGCTGGTGCACACCGGTCGCGCGGTGGTCTTTGAGGACAGCCATGATTTCCACGCCCGCATCGATGATCCCAATCTGGATGTGGATGAAAACTGCATTCTGGTGCTGAAAAATTGCGGACCCAAGGGCTACCCGGGGATGGCCGAGATCGGCAACATGCCCTTGCCACCCAAGGTGCTCAAGAAGGGCATCACCGATATGGTCCGCATCAGCGACGCGCGCATGAGCGGCACGGCTTACGGCACGGTGGTGCTGCATACCGCACCCGAAGCCGCCGCTGGCGGACCACTGGCTGTGGTGCAGAACGGCGACATGATTGAACTCAATGTGCCAGCGCGCAAGCTGCAACTCCTTATCAGCGATAGTGAGCTGAAATCACGCCTGGCCAAATGGACGGCGCCCGCACCGGCGCTGGCCAGTGGCTACTGGAAGCTGTATATCGACCATGTGCTGCAGGCTGACCAGGGAGCCGATCTGGATTTCCTGGTCGGGCACCGCGGCGCCTTCGTTCCGAAAGACAACCATTGACATGCAGCCAAAATCTTCGGGCTGCGTATGTCAATGATTGCGGCGAAGAGGCAAACCGCGCGGCGACAATTTTTATTTTTCGAAACGAAATCTCACTATGAAATTACTCATCACTGGCGGCGGCGGCTTTCTGGGTGCCCGTCTTGCCCGGGAACTGCTCAGACAAGGCCAACTGGCCGGTGGCCGCATCACTGAGTTGGCGATTGCCGATCTGGTGGCGCCGCCTCCCGATCTGCTGGCCGATGCCCGTGTCAAGTCGCATGTCGGCAAGATGCTGGATCAAGGCGAGTTGTTTGCCAGTGGCTTTGATGGGGTGTTCCATCTGGCCTCGGCGGTGTCGGGCGAATGCGAACTTGATTTCGATCTGGGGCTGCGCTCCAACTTGGACAGCACCCGCCTGTTGCTGGAGGGGCTGCGACGGGCCGGCAACACACCCAGGATGGTGTTTTCCAGCTCGGTGGCTGTCTTTGGGCCGGATGCTTCCAATCCCTTGCCCGATCTGGTGGCCGACAAGACCCTGCCCTCGCCGCAGACCTCTTACGGCACGCACAAGCTGATGTGCGAATACCTGCTGGCCGATTACACCCGCAAGGGCTTTATCGATGGCCGCTCCGCTCGCCTGATGACGGTCAGCGTGCGGCCAGGCCGACCCAATGGCGCGGCCTCTTCCTTCTTCAGCGGCATCATCCGCGAGCCGCTGGCGGGTATCGAAGCCATCTGTCCGGTCGATCCGAATGTCACGCATCCGATTGCCTCGCCCGCCAACACGGTGCGCAGTCTGATCACGGTGTTTGAGGCCAGTCAGCAGGCCATGGGTGGTCGCCTGGCGATCAACCTGCCGGGACTCAACATGCGGGTAGGCGACATGCTGGCCGCCCTGGAGCAGGTGGCTGGCGCCAAGGTACGTCAGCGGGTGCGCTTTGAGCGCGACGAGCGCATTGCCACAATTGTTTCCAACTGGGCCCGCGGCGCAAGCGCCGAGCGCGCTGGCGCGCTCGGCCTCCAACCCGACGCTTCCTTTCGCGCGATCATTGAGCAATACATCGAGGACTGTCGGACCCAGCCTGGCTATCCGTCGCATGCCCTCGATGGCTTGAAGTAAGCCCAGCCTATGCACAAGTCACTGGATGTGCTCGGGCTGGGCGAGGCCATGCTCGAGTTCAACCAGACTTTGCCTGGGCAGCCCAATTTTCTGCAAGGGTTTGGCGGCGACACCAGCAATGCGGTGATCGCTGCGGCGCGCGCGGGCGCGCGCACTGGCTACCTGAGCCGCCTGGGAGACGATGCATTTGGCCAGGCATTGCTTGAACTCTGGCAGCAGGAAGGGGTAGACACTTCGGGCGTGACAATTGATGGTGAGCACCCCACCGGCATTTATTTCGTGACCCATGGAGCCACTGGCCACCAGTTCAGCTATCTGCGCAAAGGCTCGGCCGCCAGCCAGATGAGCCCGGCCTGGTTAGACAGCCCCAGCGTGCGGGCGGCTTTGCAGTCAACCCGTTTTCTTCATGCCTCAGGCATTTCGCTGGCCATCTCCAGCAGCGCCTGCGATACGGTCTATGCCGCCATGCAGACGGTGCGTGCGGCTGGTGGCAAGACTTCCTTCGATGCCAACTTGCGACTCAAGCTCTGGCCCCTGGAGCGAGCACGCGCCTGCATTGCCCAGGCGGTGGCGCTGAGCGATATTTTTTTGCCCAGCCTGGACGATGCGGTGCATTTATGCCAACGCCAGGAACCCGAGGCCATCATCGACTGGGGCCACCAGTTGGGTGCGCCCATGGTGGTGCTCAAGCTCGGCGCCGACGGCGCACTGGTGAGTGATGGGCAGCAGCGTCAACATATTGCAGCGCACCCGGTGAAGCTGGTTGATGCCACCGGTGCGGGCGACTGCTTTAGCGGCTATCTGTTGGCGCGCCTGGCGCAAGGCATGCCGCTGATGGAGGCAGCACGCCATGCCAACGCCGCCGCAGCCCTGGCGGTGCAGGGCTATGGCGCGGTGGCTCCTCTGCCCCGGCCTGAGGGTGTGGCTGCCCTGCTATGACCCCATCTTTATTGGCGGTCGATTGGGGAACCACCTCGCTGCGCGGGGCCCTGCTGGATGCTATGGGCCAGGTGATCGAGGAGCGCGCCTTCATGCTCGGCATCATGAACGTGCCGGCGGGCGCTTTTGCCGATACTTTTGAGACAAGTTTTGGCGACTGGATGGCCGCCACCCCAGGGCTGCGCTGCCTGATGGCGGGCATGGTGGGCAGCCGCCAGGGTTGGCTGGAAGCCCCCTACTGCGCTTGCCCCGCAGGTTTTGCCGATATTGCTGGTGCGCTGGCCTGGGTCAGGCCCGGACAGATCGCCATCGTCCCTGGCTTGCGTTGTGAGCAGGCTGAGCGCCAGGGCGAACATCTCGCCGACCGTGTGCCGGATGTGATGCGTGGCGAGGAAACTCAGGTCTTTGGGGCCATGCAGGCGCTGGGTCTCAGCGATGCCTGTCTGGTGCTGCCGGGCACCCACAGCAAATGGGTGCAGGTGCGGGCGGGTCGGATTGAGCATTTCAGCACCTTCATGACGGGCGAAATGTTTGCCCTGCTGCGCCAGCACTCCATCCTGGCGCGAACACTGCCAGCGCAGGACACTGCCTTGGACGAGGCAGCATTCCTGCGGGGGGTGCGCAGGGCCCTGGCCTCGGGCAGCCTCATGCAGACGGCATTCAGTACCCGCACCCTGGCCCTATTTGATCAGGCCTCGCCCGAGCAGCTGCTCAGTTACCTCTCGGGCCTGGTGATTGGCGAAGAGCTGCGTGTCCAAGCCAGACTGGGTGCCAAGCATGTGGTGCTGATCGCCAGCGTTGACCTGGCCCGACGCTATCAGTTGGCGCTGGCCGAATGCGGGGTGTCGTGCGTCATTCCGGGTGTGCACATCACCTGGGCGGGCCTGTTCGCGATCGCAAAATCCATGAGCATGTCATGAATATCCAGGACAAATTTGACTTACACCTGAGCCAGCTGCCATTGGTGGGCATCCTGCGCGGCATCACGCCGGAAGAAATCTTGACGGTCGGCGCCGCACTCGACCAGGAAGGCTGGGGGCTGATCGAGATCCCGCTGAACTCGCCAGACCCGATCCAGAGCATCGCCTTGCTGGCAGCGCATCAGCCTCAGTCGCTGGTCGGCGCAGGCACTGTGCTCACCCCTCAGCAGGTGCGCGAGGTGCATGCGGCCGGCGGTCAGCTGGTGGTCTCGCCCAACTTTGATGCGGCGGTGGTCGCTGAGGCGCAGCGGCGCGGACTGATCTGTTTGCCTGGGGTGATGACGCCCAGCGAAGCCTTTGCGGCCCTGGCCTGCGGTGCTCAGGGGCTGAAACTGTTCCCGGCCGAACTGATCAGCCCCGCCGCGCTCAAGGCATTGCGTGCGGTCTTGCCCCAGGACACTCGGCTTTTGCCAGTGGGCGGCATCACCCCAGACGGCATGACAAGCTACCGCAGCGCTGGCGCCAGCGGATTTGGCATTGGATCGGCCCTCTACAAGCCAGGGATGAGCGCTGATCAGGTGCGAGAGCATGCCCGGCGATTCAGCCAGGCCTGGCGCTTGGCCTAGGGATGGTGTTCAAAACTCCCGCCATGCGCGGTATAGCCGGAGACGAACTCGGCGATCTGCCCTTGTGCGTCCAGGTAATGCCTGCGCACCTGGCCGATATCTGCGCCGTAGACATGGATGCTGATCGAGGCCCGATCGGCCATCGCGTTGGAGACGCGGTGCCAGTCGCCGACGGTGGGTGACACCGCCTCGATCTGACCGGGCTGCAGCACATGGGACTGTCCAGTGGGCTGGGGCGAGCCATCCACCAGATTGAATTCCTCGCAGCGCTCGGCCCCGCGCAGCATGCCCACCAGACCCCAGACTGTGTGGTCGTGCACCGGCGTCTTCTGGCCAGGACCCCAGACAAAGCTCACCAGGGAAAAACGCTGCTGCGGGTCGACATGCAGCAGGTATTGGGCATAGCGATCAGGCAGGGCGCGGGCGCATTCAGCGGGCAGCCACTGATCGTTCTCAATCAATCGGCTCAGGAGCTGGCGGCCCTGGGCCAGCAAGGCACGCTCATCCTGGGTAGAGCCAACCAGAGCGGTCATGTCATCGATAAAGCGCGCCAGGGGGCCAGCGTGTTGAGCCTTGTTCATAGGCAGACACCTTTCAAATTTGGCAATTCACCTTGGCTGCCGAGGCCTTGATTTCTGCCCAGGTGGTGGCATCGATCTGGATGCCTTGCTGTTCGCGCGCCAGGCGAGCCTTGCGTTCGGGGTCGCCCGCAATCATCACCGACGCATGACCCGGCGCCACCGGGCCCTGGTGCAGCCAGTCCACAAAGGCCTGCGCCTCTTGCGCAAAGGCAGCCTGGGTACCCAGCTTGACGGGGTCGATCAGCACGCACAGCATGCCGTTGAGGACCGAGCGGCGGGCGTCGGCTTGTTCGTGCCAGGTGCCACCACCGGACAGCGCGCCGCCCAAAAGCTCGCAAGCCACCGCCAGGCCATAGCCTTTGTGCTCACCAAAGGTCATCAGCGCGCCGAACATATTGCCGCTGGCGCTGGGGGGCTGCGGGACGACCACCACACCAGGGTCGGTAGTGGGGTTGCCACTGGGGTCGATCAGATAGCCCTGGTCAACCTTGCGCCCCTCGTTGTGCGCGACCCGCATCTTGCCTTGCGCCACCCGGCTGGTGGCAAAGTCCAGAATGAAAGGGTCCTGGCCCTTGAGCGGCACACCGATACAAACCGGGTTGGTGCCGAAGCGCCCATCACCCCCACCCCAGGGGGCCACCACAGGGCGCGACAGCACATTGACAAAGTGAATCGATACCAGCCCCTGTGCCACTGCCATCTCGGCCCAGTGGCCAATTCGGCCCAGATGGTGCGAGTTGCCCAGGGTCATGACGCAGCTGCCGTGCTTCAAGGCGCGCTCGATGCCCATTTCCATGGCCTGCAAGCCGGCAGGCTGCCCATAACCCCGTTGGCCGTCCAGGGCCAACATGGCACCACCATCGAACTTCACACTTACCCCATTGTTGGGGATCAGCCCGCCCTCCAGCACCGCATCCACATAGCGCGGCAGCATGCCCACGCCATGCGAGTCATGACCGCTCAGGTTGGCCATCACCAGATTGCTGGCCACCGATTGGGCTTCCTGTTCCGTGCTTCCTGTGGCCTGAACGATGCGCGTGACCGTGGCACGCAACTCGGTCGCAGAGATCAGCTTGGCATTTTTTTCACTCATCACATTTCCAGAAAAATTGGGGTCGGGTAAGTATTTTCAGATAACGATTTTCCAGCTGCCGCGCTCGCTCACATGACCGCACCCAGCTGCCAGGGCACAAACTCATTTTGCCCATAGCCATGGCGCTCGCTTTTGCTCGGTTCACCCGAAGCCACCGCCAGCACCATGTCAAAGATGAGTTGTCCCATCTGTTCAACACTGGCGCTGCCATCGACGATTTCGCCGCAATTGATGTCCATGTCCTCTTCCTGCCGCTTCCACAGCGCAGAGTTGGTGGCCAGCTTGATTGACGGCGAGGGCGCGCAGCCATAGGCAGAGCCCCGGCCGGTGGTGAAACAGATGATGTTGGCGCCGCCGGCCACCTGGCCAGTGGCCGACACCGGGTCGTAGCCAGGGGTGTCCATCAATACAAAGCCATGCTCGGTGACCGGCTCGGCATACTCGTAGACCGCGCGCAGATTGGTGGTGCCGCCTTTGGCCACCGCACCGAGCGATTTTTCCAGAATCGTGGTCAGCCCGCCCGCCTTGTTGCCTGGCGAGGGGTTGTTGTTCATCTCGCCTCCGTTGATTCGGGTGTATTCCTCCCACCAGCGGATGCGCTGGACCAGTTTTTCGCCCACTTCGCGTTTGACCGCACGGCGGGTGAGCAGGTGTTCGGCGCCATAAACTTCTGGCGTTTCGCTCAGGATGGCAGTGCCCCCATGCGCCACCAGCAGGTCCACCGCAGCGCCCAGCGCCGGGTTGGCGCTGATGCCCGAGTAGCCGTCGGAGCCGCCGCATTGCAGGCCGATGGTGATGTGCGCGGCGCTGCAGGGCTCGCGCTGCACCTGGTTGGCCTGGGGCAACATGGCATTGACCAGGGCAATGCCTTTTTCGACGGTGTGGCGGGTGCCGCCCGAATCCTGGATGTTGAAGGTCTGTAGCAGCCGGCCTTCCTGCAGGCCACTGGCGTCCAGCCAGGAGCTGATCTGGTTGCCCTCACACCCCAAACCCACCACCAGTACGCCGGCGAAATTGGGGTGGCATGCGTAACCGGCTAGGGTGCGGCGCAACACATCCATGCCCAGGCCCTCGCTGGCCATGCCGCAGCCGGTGCCGTGGGTCAGTGCCACCACACCATCGACATTGGGGAAAGCGGCCAGGGCGGAGGGGTTGGTGCGGCGCGAGAAATGGTCGGCAATGGCGCGCGCGGCGGTGGCCGAGCAGTTCACCGTGGACAAGATGCCAATGTAGTTGCGGGTGGCGACCCGGCCATCGGCCCGCTTGATGCCCATGAAGCTCGCCTCGCGCTGCGTCGGCTCGGGCTTGACGTCAGCGCCAAAGGCGTAATCGCGCGCAAAGGCCCCATGCTCGGGGCCCATGTCCAGGTTGTGGGTGTGCACATGCTCGCCAGGCGCAATCGGCTTGCTGGCAAAGCCAATGATCTGGTTGTAGCGGCGTACCGGCTGGCCCTGGTCAATGGCACGCAGCGCCAACTTGTGGCCTGGCGGCACCAGGCCGCGCACGGTGACGCCCTCGACGGCGCTGCCGCTGAGCAATTGGGTGCGTGCGATCAGCACATCGTCATTGGCGTGAAGGCGAATGGTGGGATTCATGGGATTCCTAATCAGTTGGGGTCAGTGCACATCGCTAAGCGAGTGGTTTGACCCCTGTTAATCAGTTGAGGACAGAGCTTCGCCCTTCGGACTTCGGTCTGTCCTGCAAAGTTTCAGTAAAACATTTTGGGCAGCCACAGAACAAGTTTGGGGAAGTAGGTGATCACGACCAGGCTGCCCAGGAGCGGAAACAGCCAGGGCAGGATGGCAATGGTGGTGCGCTCGACCGACAACTTGGCCACCCGTGCCAGCACAAACAACACCATGCCCATGGGCGGATGCAGCAGACCGATCATCAGATTGAGCACCATGACCAGGCCAAAGTGCACCAGGTCGATGCCCAGCTGCTGGCAGATCGGCACCAGGATGGGCACCAGGATGGTGATGGCGGCAGTCGGCTCGAGAAAGCAGCCAACAAACAGCATCAGCAGATTGGCCAGCAGCAGAAACACCATCGGGTCCTTGGTAAAGCCCAGCACCCAGGCGCTGATATCGGCAGTCACGCCGGTGGCGGTGAGCATCCAGCCAAAGATGCTGGCAGCCGCCACAATAAAGAGCACCGTGGCAGTGGTTTCCACCGTGTCCAGGCAGACCTTGACAAACATCTTCAAGTTGAGCGTCCTGTACCAGGCAAAGCCCAATATCAAGGCCCAGAGGCAGGCGGCAATCGCACCCTCGGTGGGGGTGAAGATGCCGGTGGTCATGCCACCGATCAGTAAAACCGGCGTCATGATCGGCAGCACGGCCTGAAAGTTGAACAGCTTGTCAGCAACAAAAAGCAGGAGCAGGCCGGCGATCACTGTCGGTTGTGGCGGCCAGCCAAGATTGTTGACCAGCAGCCACAGGACCAGCGGCCAACCAATCACTACCACGGTTTCGACCAGGGCCTTGATCAGGCGCGACCACTCAAACTTGATGTCGCGGCCCCAGCCATGCTTGTGGGCGAACCAGGCCACTGTCAGCATCATCAAAAAAGCCATGAACACGCCCGGCAGAATGCCGGCAAGAAACAGCGCACCCACGCTGACATTGGCCATCATGCCGTAGATCACGAAGGGCAGGCTCGGCGGAATGATCGGGCCCAGCGTGGCGGAAGCGGCCGTCACGCCCACTGCAAACTCGGTGCTGTAGCCGTGGTCCTTCATGGCCTTGATCTCGATGGTGCCCAGACCGGCGGCATCGGCAATCGCTGTCCCGCTCATGCCGGCAAATACCACCGATCCCACCACATTGACATGGCCCAATCCTCCCTTGAGCCAACCCACCAGGGCCAGGGCGTAGTTGTAGATGCGGTTGGTGATGCCGGCGTTGTTCATCAGGTTGCCAGCCAGGATAAAGAAGGGCACCGCCAGCAATGGAAAGCTGTCAATGCCGCCCACCATCCTGTGAATCACCACAAACGGCGGAATGTTGCCACTCCACAAGATATAGATCAGCGAGGCGCCCGCCATCGCCATGGCCACCGGAACACCACCGCTCAAGAGCAGCAGGAAAAGAATTTTGAGCATCGCTTGTAGAAAGTAGGATCAGGGACTGGTTGCGAATCAGCGGTCGCTCATGCTGGACTCCGGTCGCTCCAGCGCGCTGAAGCCGCGTTGCCAATGGATGCGGGCGACTTCAATGGCGCGCCAGGTCATGATGGCAAAACCAAACAGGCATACACCGTAGACGATGTTCATGGGCAGGTCCACCAGCGTCATGCGCGAGTTGCTGCCCAGACGCTGCATCATCATGGCGGTCAGCACGACTGCGCCGCCCAAAAACAGGATGCGCAACCCATCGACCAGGGTAGAGCAAAGGCGGCTCATCGCACGCGGCATGAAGCGGTAGAAAAAATCGACCTGAATGTGGTGATTTTTCACCACGCCCATGGCTGCACCGACAAAGACCACCCCGATCAGCAGGTAGCGCGCAATCTCTTCAGTCCAGGCGGCTGAATCGTTGAGCACGTAGCGGGTGAAGAACTGGTAGAAGACAGTGGCACCAAGCAGCCAGAACAGGCCCAGGGCCAACCAGGCTTCAAATTGGGTCTGTGACAGGTCAACTTCCTCATCCTGTGCCTGGAATTCACCGTCCGCAGTGAGGATGGGCTTATCGTCTGTGTGCTGCATGCTTGGATTGTCGAAAATTGGGGCCGCCAGGAAGGGCGGCCCCACGATCTAGGTGAGATAGCTTACTTCAGGGCTTGCAACTTGTCGTAAGTGGCCTTGTCCCAGGTGGCGTCCGGGCCCAGGTGCAACTGGGTGAGCGCTGTCTGGAAAGGCTTGCGGTCAAGCTTGACCACGGTTTTCTTGTATTTGGTGACAAACTCGTTGACCAATTTGTTTTCAGCCGCAACGATTTCATCACTGGCCTTGGCGCCAGCTTCCCGGAACACGGCCTCAAAGGTCTTTTTGTCAGCATCGGACAATTTGTTCCAGACCTGTCCGCTCACAATGGTCAGCAGCATTTCGGTGATGTGGCCGGTCAGGTTGATGTGTGACTGCACCTCATAGAATTTTTTGGCCTCGATGGTCGGCAGGGGATTTTCCTGCGCGTCGACCGTCTTGTTTTGCAAGGCGAGATATACCTCAGCAAAGGCGATGGGGGTTGGGTTGGCCCCAACTGCACGCGGGAACATGGTGTAGAGCGGTGCATCTGGCACGCGGATCTTGAGCCCCTTCATGTCTTCCGGTTTGTTGATCGGCTTGTTGGAGGTGGTGTGGCGCACGCCGTAGTAGGTGACGGCAATCGGCTTGTTGCCCCCCTTCTTGAAATAGCCCTCGGCCAGGTCGGCGTAGACCGGGCTGTTGACATAGGTCTTCCAATGGTTGTGGTCACGAAACATGAACGGTGCGCCGCCAATGGCCAGCGCCGGATAGGTGCGCGCGGCAAACAGCTGACCGGTGTAGATCACGTCCACCGTGCCCAGGGTCAGACCTTGATTGATATCGCTTTCCTTGCCTAGCGAAGAGGCGGGAAAGACCTGCATCTCATAGCGCCCCGCGGTGCGCTTCTTGATCTCGTCAGCTGCCCACAGCGCCCATGTGTGGAAGGGCTCGGAGGTTTCATAGACATGGGCAAATTTCAGTTTGCTCTGGGCCTGCGCCAAGCCGGGCAGGGTCAGGGCGCCGGCGATCAGTGCGCCAGTGGCGAGGGCTTGCAGGGTGAGACGTTTGCTCATCGGTTTTCTCCTTGGGTTGAATGAGACAGGGGTGGTGAAATCAGTGGGTGACACGCTTGGCTTGGATCCAGTTGGCGCTATAGCGTGCATGGGTTTTCTTCAGATGGGTCTGCATGGCCTGGCGCGCGGCTTCGCCATCACGGGTGCGGATCGCTTCCAGCACCAGATGGTGTTCCCCGATGGCGGCACGCCAGGAAGATCCGGACTCGAAGTGTCCACCCAGGCTCTCGAACATGGGCGCATAGCGGGCGCGCCAATAGCCGTGCACCGTGTCGCGCAGTACCTCATTGCCGCTGGCCTGGGCAATTGCGGCATGAAAGGCTTCATCGCTGGAGCGCGGTTCACGCCCTGCCACCACTTCTTCCCGCATTTGCTGCAGAGCTTGCTCGATCGCGGCAATATCGGATTTTTTGGCATGGCGTGCGGCCAAGGCTGCCACCTCGCCTTCGACCAGCTCGCGTGCGCGCGTGAGCTGCAAGGGTCCCCACTCAGTGGCGACCTCTTGCGGGTGGCGCTTGGCAGGCCCGCGGCCAAGATCAAGCACGTAGATGCCCGAGCCGATGCGCACCTCTATCACGCCCTCGATCTCCAGCGCGATCAGCGCCTCGCGCAGGGAGGGGCGACTGACGCCGAGCTGCCTGGCCAGGTCGCGCTCTGCCGGCAGCCGCGCCCCAGGCGCAAACTCGCCCTGGCCAATGGCCTGGCGTAGCTGTTCGGCGATCTGCCGGTACAGGCGTTTGGGCTCAACAGTTTGCAAAGGCATGGGGAAAACCAGAATTGGACAAGTGGTCAGACCAGTCCCACAATCATCACATGTTCTGTTTTGACAGGTCAAGCCTGCGTCGATCCGCACAAACCCGCATAGCCTTGTGCCTTGGAGCGCCACTTGGCTGAGGTGCGCATTGAGCGCGTCAGCCTGCGCCAGGTGGACCTGCCGCCCAAGGTGCGGCGTACGGATGCCATCCAGTCCTTCGTCACGCAAGAAACCATGTTGCTGACGCTGCACTGCAGCGATGGCATCGAGGCCACAGGGTACGCCTACACCATTGGCACCGGCGGCTCCTCGGTGCTGGCCTTGCTGAAAGACCATCTGGCACCGCGCCTGATCGGTCTTGACCCGGTCTGCACCGAAGCGATCTGGAAAGACTTGTTTTTTCACACCCACGCGACCGCTGTGGGGGCGATCACCAGCCTGGCGCTGGCCTGCGTCGATACCGCGCTGTGGGACTGGCGTGCGCGCAGTCAGGGCCTTGCCCTGTGGCGCTTGCTGGGGGGTGCGCAGGCCCGCGTCCCGCTCTACACCACCGAAGGAGGCTGGCTGCACCTGTCGCCCCAAGCTCTGGTCGAACAGACCCTGGAGGCCCAGGCCCAGGGATTTCGCGGCGCCAAAGTCAAAATCGGCCGTCAGCATCTCAGCGAGGATGTGGAGCGGCTCAGCGCAGTGCGCGAGGCGGTTGGGCCAGGCTTTGAACTCATGACCGATGCCAACCAGGGTTTCAACCGGTCCGAGGCGGTGCGAGGCGCGCAAGCCTTCTCTGACCTGGGGCTGGCCTGGATCGAGGAGCCCTTGCCCGCTGAGGACGTGAGTGGGCATGGCCAGCTGCGTGCGCACACCCCGGTGCCGGTGGCAGTTGGCGAGTCACTCTACCATCCGATGCAATTTCGTGAATACCTGGAGCAAGGCGCTTGCTCGATCGTGCAGCCTGATGTGGCGCGCATTGGTGGCATCACGCCCTGGATCAAGACCGCCCATTTGGCCGAAACCTTTGACGTGGCGGTGTGCCCGCACTTCTTGATGGAGTTGCATGTGAGCCTGTGCGCGGCCGTGCCCAATGCCGCCTGGGTCGAGTACATTCCCCAGCTTGACGACATCACCACTTCGCGCCTGCAGGTGCTGGAGGGATACGCCGTGCCACCCGATGCACCTGGCCTGGGCATCGACTGGGACTGGGAAGCGATTGGCCGACGCCAGAAAGTTTTTATGGAGATTAAAACGAAATGAGACTCAAAGGAAAACAAGCCCTGGTGACGGCCGCCGGACAGGGCATTGGACGTGCTGCTGCCCTGGCCATGGCGACTGAAGGGGCGCAGGTGCTGGCAACCGATGTCAACCCAGAATTGCTCAAAGCCTACGCCGGTGTGAGTGGCGTCAAGACCGCAGTGTTGGATGTGCTGGACAAGCAGGCTATTGCCAAGCTGGTGGGCAGCCTGCCAGCGCTGGATGTGCTCTTCAATTGCGCCGGCTTTGTCCACAACGGCAGCATTCTGGAGTCTACCGACAAGGATTGGGACTTTGCCTTCAGCCTGAATGTGCGGGCCCAGTTCTGGATGATCCAGGCGGTGTTGCCACGCATGCTGGAAAAAACTGCGGCCGGCGGCACGGCCAGCATCATCAATATGGCCAGCGTCTGCGGCAGCATGAAGGGTCTGCCCAATCGCTTCCTCTACGGCGCCTCCAAGGCGGCAGTAATCGGTCTGACCAAGAGCGTGGCAGCGGACTATGTTGGGCAAGGCATTCGCTGCAACGCCATCTGCCCAGGCACGGTGGACACCCCATCTTTGCAAGACCGTATCAATGCCTATGAGGATCCGGTGCAGGCGCGTAAAAACTTCGTCGCGCGCCAACCCATGGGTCGGCTGGCGCAAGCGCATGAGATCGCACCCATTGTGGTGTATCTGGCCAGCGACGAATCGGTGTTTGCCACCGGCCAGGCGATTGCGGTCGATGGTGGTATGACGATCTGAACCGGGCAAGCCTCAAGTCGCGCATGTTCGCGCCTTGAGCCGGCGCGAGACAGTTCCAGCGCATGAAATCTGCCAGCGCCAGTTCAACACACCCCTTTGATCGGCTCACCCCCGATGTGGTGCTCGATGCCCTGGCCAGCGTCGAACTGATCGGCGATGGCCGCCTGCAGGCCTTGAGTTCGTACGAGAACCGGGTTTATCAGGTGCATCTGGAGGAAGGTCAGGCGGTGGTGGCCAAGTTCTACCGGCCTGCTCGCTGGAGCGATGCGCAGATTTTGGAGGAGCATGGCTTTGCGGCAGACCTGATGGCGGCCGAGGTGCCAGTGATCGGGCCATTGCGCTTAGGCGGTGCGACCCTGCACCACTTCGCGGGCTTTGCCTTTTCGGTCAGCCCTCGACGTGGCGGTCGCTCACCAGAATTTGACGACGAGGATGTGCTGGAGTGGACAGGTCGATTCTTGGCGCGCTTGCATCTGGTTGGCGCGCAGCGTCCCTTTGCCGCGCGCCCCTCACTGGACCTGCAAGGGTTTGGCCACGCCTCCCGCGATTGGCTGATCTCGCATGACTGTCTGCCTCTGGATGTGCGCGCGGAATGGTTGCAGGTGAGCGCCGAGGCCCTGGCGCTGGTGGCCTCGCAAGCGGTGCTGGCCGGTGGTCAATCGCCTATCCAGCGAATCCGCCTGCATGGTGATTGCCATCCTGGCAACATCCTCTGGACGCCGGTGGATGTGCCCGCAGCCGCAGGACCGGGGCCGCATTTTGTCGACCTGGATGATGCGCGCATGGGGCCTGCAATTCAGGACTTGTGGATGCTGCTGTCGGGCGATCGCGCGCAATGCACCCGCCAGCTCAGCAGCCTGCTGGATGGGTATGAACAGATTCGCGAATTTGACCGACGCGAACTGGTGCTGATCGAGCCATTGCGCACACTCCGGCTGATTCATTACAGCGCCTGGCTGGCGCAGCGCTGGGACGACCCCGCTTTCCCCAGAAGCTTTCCCTGGTTTGGCGGTAGCGACTATTGGCGTGGTCAGGTGATCGAACTGCAGGATCAGATCGAACTGATGCAGGAGCCAGCCCTGTCTGTCTAGGCCATTGGGGTATGACCCAGGCAAACACCTATAGAGGGGCGCCAGGGTAGGCGGCTAGAATCAATTTGATCAAATGCAGCTTTCACTTCAAGGAGATTGGGCAATGCGAACTCTGACCAGGCGTATTCTTGGGGGCGTTTTGTTTCTGGTGTTTTCTGCCGGTGTTGCAGCCCAGACGGCAGGCGCAGGCACCTATCCGAGCAAGTCGGTTCGGATTGTGGTGCCCTTTGCGGCTGGCGGCCCGGCTGACAACTATGCCCGCTTTATTGCTCAACGCCTGAGCGATAGCCTGGGCCAGGCCTTTGTGGTGGATAACCGGCCGGGTGGCGGCTCGGTGATCGGAACCGACGTGGCGGCCAAGTCTGCGCCCGACGGCTACACCCTGCTCATGATGTCCAACACCCACACTGTGAACGAAACCTTGTTGCCCAACAAGCCGTTTCAGCTGATGCGCGACTTTGTGCCGGTCGCCCCGGTCAATTATTCCGATCTGGTGCTGGTGGCCCACCCTTCCTTGCCAGCGCGCAATCTGAGCGAGCTGATCAAGCTGGCGGCCTCCAAGCCCGGCAAGCTCAACTATGCCTCCAGCGGTCCAGGCACGCCCTACCACATGGCTGGTGAGTTGTTCAAGAGCATGGCCGGCATTTACCTGGTGCACATCCCCTACCGGGGCAGCTCGGGCGCGCGCACCGATGTGATTGGAGGCCAGGTTGACATGATGTTTGATGCAGTGACCACCATGGCCGAGCAGGCGCGTTCGGGTCGGGTCAAGGCTTTGGCCACCACCGGGCTCAAGCGCTCGGATGTGTTGCCCGACGTGCCCACCTTACATGAGGCGGGTGTGCCGGGCTATGAAGCGACGATCTGGCTGGGTCTGATGGCGCCGCGTGGCACCCCCAAGGCGGTGGTGGACAAGCTCAATGAGGCGGTGACGCGCATTGCCGGTCTGCCCGAGGTCAAACAACTCTGGACCAAGCAGGGGGCCACTTCGATGAGCATGAACCCGGAGGCTTTTGACAAATACCTGCGCGAAGACATTGCCAAATGGGCGGGTGTCATCAAAAGCGCTGGCATCAAGGCAGACTGAACTTTCCAGTATGAGTGCTATTCATATTTTGAGCGGCGGCGCCGCGCAGGGCCTGGTTGCAGCCATCCGCACCGAGTACATGGCAGAGACCGGCCGCACCCTCGAGGGCAGCTTTGGTGCGGTGGGCGCCATGCGCGATAAATTGCTGGCCGGCGAACCCTGTGATGTCCTGATCCTGACCCAGGCCTTGATTGAGGAACTGCAGGCTTCGGGGCAGGTCAAGCCCGGGAGCGCAAGGCCCCTGGGGCGTGTGCGTACCGGCATTGCGGTCAAGACGGGTGCTCCAAGGCCCGATGTGGGCAATGCGGCGGCGCTCAAAGACAGCCTGCGTTCAGCCAGCGGCATCTATTTTCCAGATCCCCAGAAGGCCACTGCGGGCATCCACTTCATGAATGTGCTGCGTCAGCTGGGATTGGATCATGAACTGGCCTCACGCCTGCATGCCTTTCCCAACGGGGCCACCGCGATGCAGGCCATGGCGCAGGACCAGGGCAGTGGCCTGATTGGCTGCACCCAGGCCACAGAGATTCTTTATACGAAGGGTGTGGAGCTGGTGGCCATGCTGCCGCAGGAGTTTGAGCTGGCCACGGTTTATGTGGCGGCGGTGGCGGCACGGGCTGAGCAGCCCCAGGGCGCGGCCATGCTGATCGACATGCTCACCAGCCCCGCTGCTGCCGAGTTGCGCCAGCGCGGTGGATTTGAATAAGTTGCTGTCGGCCTGGTCCGCGATCAGGTCAGACCGGGATTGCGCTTTTGGGTCCGCATCAGCCTCAACAGCAGCAGCACCATGATGCCAACGGCCATCACCCACAGCGAGACACCCACCGCATTCTTGCTGGCCGCATAGGTGATGCTGGAATAAGCCAGGTAGGCGCAGGTGAGGCAAAAAAGAATGGGCGTCAAGGGATAAAGCGGCACCTTGAAGGGCCGCTCGGCATCAGGGTCGCGCATGCGCAGCACAAACAGAGAGACCCCGACCAGGAACAGGAAGGTCCAGAAGACCGGCGCGGTGAATTCAACCATGGCCCCAAAGCCGTCGGCCTGCCATAAACCAAACATCACCAGGGCCAGGCTGATCGCGGACTGCACCCACAGCGCACGCGCTGGCGAGCCATGACTGCCTTCCCAATAGCCCATGAATGCCAGGGCCGGCCAGTCGCGCCCCAGGGCAAAATTGGCGCGCGCGCCCACCATCATGGTGGCATTGATGCTGGTCAGGGCGGCAATGGCAACAAACAGGCCAATGATTTTCTCGCCACTGGGTCCGATGGCCTTGCCCATCAGGTCGGCTGCCACTGCATTGCTCTTGGCCAGCCCGCTGAGACCAAGGCCGGATAGCAGGGCATAGCTCACCAGGACATAGACCAGCGTGAGCAAAAGAATACTGAAACCAATCACCGGAACGATGGCGCGTCGTCCCCCCCTGACTTCGGCTGAAATATAGGCGGCCTCATTCCAGCCCCCATAGGTGAGGAGAACAAAGACCATGGCCAGGCCGAACATGCCCAGGCTGGGCGAGGTGGAAAAATAGGCTGGCGATGCGGGGGCATCGGCAGACACATAAAAACCAGCAACCGCCACCGCGAGCAGGCCACCGACTTCCAACAATGTCAGCAAGGTCTGCACCCAGGAGGCTGTGGTTATCCTGGCCATATTGATCAGCGTCAGACCGAGCACCACGCCGATGGCCCAGATCGCAGTGGAATAGGGACCCAGATTCAGCACCTTGTTCATGTAGTCGGCAAAAACAAAGGACAGCAGGGCGATCGACCCGGTGTTGATCACCATGGCCTTGGCCCAGGCATACAGAAAAGAAATGGACTTGCCAAAAGCACGGGTCAGGAAGTGGTAATCACCGCCTGCATGAGGATAGGTGGTGGCCAGTTCGGCGTAGCACAGCGCGCCCGCCAGTGAGATCAACCCACCCAACACCCAGGCCACCAACATCCAGCCGGGGTCACCGGTCATGCCCGCCACCATGGAGGGGGTCTTGAAAATACCAGCGCCGATGACAATGCCCACAATGATGGCGATTGCGCCAAATGGTGTCAGACGCTGGGTTGGCGTCTCATCAGATCCGTTGTGCGGTGACATGAGGTGTGAGAATTTAGGCGAGATCAGCGACGGATGCCGAAGACGTCATAAATAGGCATGTTTTCGGAGACATTACCCGTCAGGCTGTTTCGATTGACGGTGAGGTCCATCGCCCGTGTGGCGCCGCTCTGATCAATAAAACTGAACTTGAGTTGCTTGCCCCGGAGGGTCGCGCCCAGTATTGCCTGTGGCTTGCCGCCCACTGTCAGTGTGCCGCCCACCTTTTGGTAGCGCTGCACCAGATCCAGCGTGTCATCTTTGCCGCCGTTAATGCCCCTGATTGTCCATTTGCCCGCCACATCAGCGGGAACTACCCAAAAATATCCCTGAGGGTAGCCTGAGCCGATCACCTGGTCGGGCTCCCAGTCGCCCATATGGAATGAGTTGGCCACCACACGGGTGCCGGGTGTCATCTTCAGAATGGTTGGCCGCAGTTTCAGGTTCAAGTCGGGCAGCAGGTACAGGGTGAGCACCGAGGCCTTGGAAAAATCTTCCACAAAGATATCGCCATGGATGATCTTCACCTTGTCGTCCACACCCGCTCGCTGTGCGTTGCGGGCGGCCAAATCAGCCATGTCCTTGTTGTACTCGATCCCAACTGACCTGGCCCCATAAGTCTTTGCGGCCGCTATGGCAATCTTGCCGTCACCAGCGCCCAGGTCATAGACCAGATCATCAGGCCCGACATTGGCCATCTTCAGCATGGAGTCAGCCATGGCGTCATTGGTGGGCACCCAAATCACATCCTTGCCTTCCTGACCGATGGTGGGTTTGTACTTGTCATCCCCCAGTTGCGTGCCATAAGGTACCTGGGCCAGGCTGTTGGATACGGACAGGCCAAGCACAAACGCTGCATGGGCCAGGATGAAACGAAAATTCATGGCAATCCCCGCTGATCTAGGTACCGAAGGGTACGAATGGCGACAGGGGCTGGTCAGAAAGGCCAGCAGACCCGAGCCAACTTAATATGGGCGAAGAGTATCTGTCAACTCCTGGAAAAGTGCCACCCATTTCCAGGAATTCTCCTAGTACTCCAACGGCTATTCGACCAACAGGGCGTTGACCCGCTTGACATAAGCCGCCGGGTCTTCGGGCAGCCCGCCTTCAGCCAGCAGTGCCTGGTCAAAAAGGATCTGGGCCAGATCGTGAAAGTGCACCGAGCCATCGAGCTTTTTCACCAGCGGGTGCTCAGGGTTGACTTCCAGCACTGGTTTGCTGTCGGGCACCTTTTGCCCGGCCTGCTTGAGCATGCGCGAGAGCTGGTTGCTCATGCCGCCATCCTGCGCCACTAGGCAGGCGGGTGAATCCACCAGGCGGGTGGTGGCGCGCACATCTTCGGCCCGGTCCTTGAGCGCCTCTTTCAACTTGGCCAGCATCGGCTTGAAGGACTCGGCTGCCTCTTCCGCGGCTTTCTTCTCGGCTTCGTCCTGCAGTTTGCCCAGGTCCACCGCACCCTTGGCCACGCTTTGCAGTGGGGTGCCGTCGAACTCGGTGAGAAAGCTCAGCGCCCACTCATCCACCCGTTCGGACATCAGCAGCACCTCGATGCCTTTTTTCTTGAAGACTTCCAGCTGCGGACTGTTTTTGGCTGCGGCCAGGCTGTCGGCGGTGATGTAATAAATCGCCTCCTGGCCTTCCTTCATACGGGCCTTGTAGTCGCTCAGTGAAACGCTGGGCGTCTCCGAGCTGGTGGAAGCAAAGCGCAACAGCTTGGCCAGCCGATCACGGTTGGCAAAGTCCTCGCCCAGGCCTTCCTTGAGCACTGATCCAAACTCGGCGTAAAACTTGGAGTATTTGCCGGCGTTGGCCTTGTCTTCCTCGCTGGCCTCAGCAGCAGGCGCATCATGTTTGGCCAGCTCTTCCAGCAGGGTCAGCACCCGGCGGGTGTTGCCGTCACGAATCGCGCGCACATCGCGGCTCTCCTGCAGCAACTCGCGGCTCACATTGAGCGGCAGGTCGGCCGAATCCACCACCCCTTTGACAAAGCGCAGGTAAGTAGGTAGCAGCGCCTCGGCATCGTCCATGATGAAGACACGCTTCACATAGAGCTTGAGCCCGCCTTTTTTGTCGCGGTTCCATAGGTCAAACGGTGCTTTGGCTGGAATGAAGAGCAACTGGGTGTATTCGGTGCTGCCTTCCACCCGGTTGTGGCTCCAGGTCAGCGGCGCCTCGAAGTCATGACTGATCGCCTTGTAGAAGTCCTGGTACTGCTCTGCGCTGATGTCCTTCTTGGGTCGGGTCCACAGCGCGCTGGCCTTGTTGACGGTTTCCCACTCATCGGTGGTCACCATTTCGCCCGGCTGGTCTTTTTCGCCTTCCTTCCATTCCTCTTTCAGCATCTGGATCGGCAGCGAGATGTGGTCGGAGTATTTGCCCACAATGCCTTTGAGTTTCCAGGCATTGAGGTATTCCTCGGCATCATCACGCAGGTGCAGGGTCACGCTGGTGCCGCGCTCGGCGCGGGAGATGGCTTCGACTTCAAAATCGCCCGATCCACCGCTGATCCAGCGCACGCCTTCTTCAGGCGCCAGGCCGGCTCGGCGCGACTCGACGGTGATCTTGTCGGCTACGATGAAGCCCGAATAAAAGCCCACGCCAAACTGGCCGATCAGCTGGCCTTGTTCCTTGGCATCGGACTGCTGGTTTTCTTCCAGCCGGCTCATGAAATCGCGCGTGCCACTCTTGGCGATCGTGCCCAGGTGGTCAATCGCTTCAGCAGTGCTCATGCCAATGCCGTTGTCGGTAATGGTGATGGTTTTGGCGGCCTTGTCCAGGGTGATGCGCACCCGCAGGTCGGGCGCATCCTCGAACAGGGCGCTGTTGTTCAGCGCCTCATAGCGCAGCTTGTCGCAGGCATCCGATGCATTGGAAACCAGCTCACGCAGGAAAATTTCCTTGTTGGAGTAAAGGGAGTGGGTGACCAGGTGCAGCAACTGGGCCACTTCGGCCTGGAAGGAATGGGTTTGTTTGCTCATAAGGTGATTTCAGGGTTTCAACAAAGCAGATGGCAGGCGCCTGGGCGCGCGCAAAACCCTAAATTATGGCCGCGCGCCTTGTTTTCAAGGGCTGTGGATAAGTCCCGGATTCTCAGAAGCGTTCGTGCGGCGCCAGATAGCGCCACTGCCCAATTGGCAGCTTGCCCAGCATGACGCGGCCAATACGTACCCGCTTCAGGCCCACCACCTTCAGGCCCACCAGCTCGCACATACGGCGGATCTGACGCTTCTTGCCCTCTTTCAGCACAAAGCGCAGCTGCTCGGGGTTTTCCCAATCCACGCGCGCCGGCTTCAGGGCCTGGCCATCCAGAGACAGGCCGTGCTTGAGCAGGGCCAGTTTGTCTGGCGGGAAGGCGGCCTGCACATTCTGGTTGATCTGGCCTGGCTCCCAGCTGACTCGCACCAGGTACTCCTTTTCAACCTCGGAGTCCTCACCGATCAGCTGGCGCGCCACCCGACCATCCTGGGTCAGCACCAAGAGGCCGGTGGAGTCGATATCCAGGCGGCCCGAGGGCGCCAGCCCGCGCAATTGGGAGCCGTTGAAGCGCTGCGGCGAACGGTCGTCACGCCAGCGGTTTTGCGCTTGTACCAATACCACAGCGGGCTGGTGGCCGTCCTCGGCCTGGCCGCTGACATAGCCAACCGGTTTGTTGAGCAGGATGGTGACTTGCGTGGCCTGTTTCTGTTGGGCTTGCCGGTCCACCTCGATGCGGTCGGCTGCCGTCACCTGCTGGCCCATTTGTGCCTGCTGTCCATTGACCCGTACCCAACCCTGGGCAATCCAGTCATCGGCCTCGCGCCGCGAGCACAGGCCCAGCTCGGCCATGCGCTTGTTCAAGCGGCTGGTGCCACGAACCGGCTCAGACGTGCCATCTTGGCGAGGGGCGCGGCGCAGGCTGCCAGGTGGGGCGGGAGTAGGCTTCATCGGGCTGGCATTGTCCTACAAAGCGCACAGCCCGCGAAGCTGAGTCTTGTTATTTGTAATTGGCCAGGAAGTGGGCCAGGTCTTCCAGTTGCTGGTTGCTCAGGCCATAGAGCGAGGCGGCCATGATGGTATCGCGCCCCGGGCCGGGATGGTCGCGAAACTCTTTCATCACGTCGAGAAGGAAACGCTCCTGTTGGCCGGCCAGGCGGGGTACCTGCTCTCGGCCGCTGAAGTTGGGCAAGTGGCAGATGCCGCAGCGCGTGCCATCCGCAACGGCCTTGCCACGCTGGTAACGTGC
>Ga0129336_10000216_pt1 | contig 31433 bp, 32 predicted proteins | sample CPB6_02_DNA_FD_96878 | JGI IMG/M metagenome (GOLD analysis project Ga0129336, IMG submission 96878) | Freshwater to marine salinity gradient microbial communities from Chesapeake Bay, USA - CPBay_Sum_0.6_0.2_DNA | ecosystem: Environmental > Aquatic > Marine > Coastal | place: USA: Chesapeake...
GATGCCAGCCCGATGAAGATGCCAGCCCGATGAAGATGCCAGCCCGATGAAGATGCCAGCCCGATGAAGGAGGCGCCATGATGCCGGTCGTCCTGCCGGTCAACCAGTTCGACCACTTCTACCGCGGCGGCGATCGGATCGGCGCCCTGCGCCACGGACCGGGCGGACCCCAGCGACCCGAGGAGTGGATCGGCTCGACGACCGCGCGGTTCGGCCAGGCCCCTCAGGGGTTCAGCCGGCTGCCGGACGGGCGGCTGCTGATCGAGGCGGTGGAGGCGGACCCTCACGCCTGGCTCGGCCCGGACCATGTGGCCCGCTACGGGACGAGCACGGAGGTGCTCATCAAGCTGCTCGACCTCGACCAGCGCCTTCCCGTGCACCTGCATCCCGATCGCGAGTTCTCGCGCACGCACCTCGGTCTCGCGCACGGCAAGACTGAGGCCTGGTACGTGCTGGATGCACCCGAGGGCGGTGAGGTGGGCGTCGGATTCGCCGAACCGGTTTCACGGGCCCAAGTCGCGGCATGGGTCGATGCGGAGGACTCCGAGGCACTCCTCGGTGCGCTGCGCCGACGGGTCGTGCGCCCGGGCGACGCGATGCTCGTGCCCGCCGGCCTGCCGCACACGGTGGCCGCAGGCGTGTTCGTCCTCGAGCTGCAGGAGCCCACCGACCTGTCGATCCTGCTGGAGTGGCAGGGGTTCGCCGTGGACGGCCGGAAGGACGGCCACCTCGACCTGGGCTTCGACACCGTGCTGCAGGCCGTGGACCTGGCGGCTGTGTCGGAGTCCGACCTCGACCGCCTTGTGCTGCCGCGCGAGCAGATCGAGGGCGAGGGCCTGCACTCGGCCATGCCGGAGCAGGCGGATGCCTACTTCCGGGCGCACCGCTTCGACGCCTCCGCGGAGCCGGTCGCGGTCGAGGCGGGATTCGCGATCGTGCTGGTGCTCTCGGGCCGCGGGGTGCTGACCACGCAGGACGGCTCGCTCGAGGTCGCGTCGGGCGACGCGGTGCTCATCCCATACGCGTCGGGCGACTACACCCTGCACGCGCGCGGCGCAGCCGACCTCGTCGGCGTGGTCTGCCGGCCCCCGGCCCCCGACGCCCCGCCGGCTCCCCGCTAGGCCTCGGGCCGTCGACGACACGTCATGACCGATTCCGGACCCGAGCCCATCGACTGGGACCTCGCTCTCGCGACCGCCCGTCGCCTGGCGCCCGCGGGCCCCGAGGTCCCGGCAGACGAGGCGCGCGAGGCCGTCGCGATGCTGCGCGACCTCGCGCGCGAGGCCATCGCGCCGGTGCGCGACGTGACCGGGATGACGGCACCGGACACCTCGGCCGCCGTCGTGGTCGACCGCTCCGCCTGGATCTCGTCCAATCTCGCGAGCATGCGCGGCCTCCTCGGGAGCTGGGACACGCTCTCGGAGCGGACGGAGTCGGCACCGCAGGTCGTGCGCGCGCTCGGTTCCCGGGGCACCGCGCTGCAGCTCGGTGCCGTGCTCGCGTGGCTCTCGACCAAGGTGCTCGGGCAGTTCGAGGCCCTCGCCACTGGGAGCCGCGACGAGCCGGGGAGGTTGCTGCTGGTCGCCCCCACGATCGTGCAGGTGGAGCACCAGCTCAAGGTCGACCCGCACGACTTCCGCCTGTGGGTGTGCCTGCACGAGGAGGCGCACCGGGTCCAGTTCGGCGCGGTGCCATGGCTGCGTACGCACTTCACGCAGCGGATCACGGCCCTGCTCGATGCCTCGAGCCTCTCCGCGCGCGAGACCGCCGAGCGGCTCATCGCCTTCGCCTACGCGCTCGTGCGCTCAGTGCGTTCGGACGACGTCGACGTGCTCTCGGCCCTGCAGACGCCGGAGCAGCGGGTGATCGTCGACGAGCTCACCGGCCTGATGTCGCTGCTCGAGGGACATGCCGATGTCGTGATGGACGATGTCGGACCTGCGATCGTGCCGTCGGTGGGGCAGATTCGCGAGCGCTTCACCGCACGACGTCAGCATCCGGGCGCGATCGACCAGGTCGTGCGGCGGGCCCTCGGCGTCGACGCGAAGATGCGCCAGTACTCCGACGGCGCGTCCTTCGTCCGGCATGTGGTCGAGCGTGCGGGCATGGCGGGGCTCAACGAGGTGTGGGTGTCACCGGACCGGCTGCCCTCGCGCCGGGAGATCCATGCCCCTGACGAGTGGATGGCCCGGGTGCTCGGGTGAGCGTGCGCGCTTCGTCGTCGGACCTGCTCGCCTGCCGGCAGGCGGTCCGCTCAGCTCTGGCGGATCTCGATGCGGACGCGGGCGTCATCGTCGCGTGCTCCGGCGGCCCGGACTCGCTCGCCCTCGCCGGGGTCGTGGGCCAGGCGGCCGGCCGGGACGGGCTCCGCGCGACGGCGGTGATCGTCGACCACGGGCTCCAGCAGGACTCCGCGCAGGTCTGCGACGCGGCTCGCCGCGCGTGCGAGGCGCTCGGACTCGCGTCGACTGTCGTCCGGGTCGAGGTCGGGCGTCGCGGTGGGCCCGAGGGGGCGGCGCGGGAGGCCCGGTACGCGGCATTGCAGGATGCCGCGATCGAGCAGGGAGCTGCTGCGGTGCTGCTCGGCCACACGCTCGAGGACCAGGCAGAGACAGTGCTGCTGCGGCTGGCGCGCGGTTCCGGTGCACGCTCGCTGGCCGCCATGGCTCCGGTCGCAGGCCTGTGGCGACGACCGTTCCTGCAGATCCCGCGCGCACGCGTGCGCCGGGCAGCCCACGAGGTGCTGGAGCCGTTGGGGCTTGAGCCGTGGCAGGACCCCCATAACAACGACCCCGCGTTCGCCCGGGTGCGGGTGCGCGCGGTGCTCGAGGGCCTGAGGGCGCAGCTCGGCGATGGCGTGGTCGCCGGGCTCGCACGATCCGCAGACCTCCTGCGCGACGACGCCGATGCGCTGGAAGCCCTGGCCGCCCGGGCGTACGACGCCGTCGTCACGGTCAATGACGCCGGGTGGAGCGCCGAGTGCGACGAGCTGGCTGCGCTTCCGGCCGCGGTCCGGACCCGCGTGCTGCGCACGATGATCATCGCGGCCGGCTGCCCGGCGGACGATGCAGGCCTGGAGCACATCCGCGTGGCCGACTCACTTGTCACCGACTGGCACGGCCAGGGAGCCGCCCACCTGCCGAGTGGTGTCCGTGTCGAGCGCGCATGTGGCAGGCTGAGTGTCCACGCGGGAGCGGGCATCGCACCCTCGGACCGAACGTCGTCGCACGCGGACTGGAGGATCGGTGGAGCCTGAGGACATGCCGTCGGACATCGATCACGTCCTCCTCACCGAGCCTCAGATCCACGAGCGCCTCGCTGAGCTCGCCCGCGAGATCGATCGCGACTACGCCGGCCGCGACCTCCTCCTCGTCGGCGTCCTGAAGGGCGCCGTGATGGTCATGGCCGATCTCGCGCGGTCCCTCACCCGGTCGGTCGACATGGACTGGATGGCGGTCTCGTCCTACGGCTCGGGCACCACGTCGAGCGGGGTCGTGCGCATCCTGAAGGACCTCGACACCGACCTCATCGACCGGCATGTGCTGATCGTCGAGGACATCCTCGACTCGGGCTTGACGCTCTCGTGGCTGATCAAGAACCTCTCGTCGCGCAACCCGGCCTCGGTCGAGGTCTTCACCCTCCTGCGCAAGCCAGATGTGCAGAAGGTCAACGTCAATCCCCGCTACATCGGCTTCGACATCCCGAACGAGTTCGTGGTCGGGTATGGCCTGGACTACGCGGAGCGGTACCGCAACCTGCGGTGCGTCGCCACGCTGGCCTCCCACGTCTACAGCTGACGCGGCAGCCGCACGCCGGGGCTGGCGCCGCTTCGCGGAGGGCGTAGCAGGGCGGCCCCCTGCTGGGAAGGAGGGCGTCCCGGCTCCGTAGTACCGTGATGAGGTGAACGTGAGGCGGATCCTGCGCGGCCCGATCTTCTGGATCGGCATGGTCGTGGTGTTCGTCCTGATCGGCTCCACGTTCGTCTCGGGGATCGGCGCTCCTGAGGAGTACGACACGAGCAAGGCCGTCTCCGAGATCCAGGGCAACAACGTCGACACCGCGACGATCGTCGATCGCGATCAGGTGCTCGAGCTGACCCTCAAGGATGGGACCAAGGTCCGGGCGTCCTACGTCGACGGCCAGGGCGTCAAGCTCCAGGAGCTGCTGCAGGTTAAGGCCGATGCCGGCCAGCTGCCCGGCGGCTACAACATCGTCGTCCCGACCGAGAGCCTGCTCATCACGCTGCTCGTCTCACTGCTGCCCGTCGCGCTCATCGTCCTGCTCTTCTTCTTCCTCATGACGCAGATGCAGGGCGGCGGCTCGCGCGTCATGAGCTTCGGCAAGTCCAAGGCGAAGATGATCACCAAGGACATGCCCCAGACGACGTTTGCCGACGTCGCGGGCGCCGAGGAGGCGGTCGAGGAGCTGCAGGAGATCAAGGACTTCCTCGCCGAGCCGGCCAAGTTCCAGGCCGTCGGCGCCAAGATCCCCAAGGGCGTGCTCCTGTACGGCCCTCCCGGCACCGGCAAGACGCTCCTCGCGCGCGCCGTCGCGGGCGAGGCCGGGGTGCCCTTCTTCTCGATCTCCGGCTCGGACTTCGTCGAGATGTTCGTCGGCGTCGGCGCCAGCCGGGTGCGCGACCTGTTCAACCAGGCCAAGGAGAATGCGCCCGCCATCATCTTCATCGATGAGATCGACGCCGTCGGCCGGCACCGTGGTGCGGGTCTCGGCGGCGGCCACGACGAGCGCGAGCAGACGCTCAACCAGATGCTCGTCGAGATGGACGGGTTCGACGTCAACGCGAACGTCATCCTGATCGCGGCGACCAACCGGCCCGACATCCTCGACCCGGCACTGCTGCGCCCGGGCCGCTTCGACCGGCAGATCGCCGTCGAGCGCCCCGACCTCAACGGCCGGTTCGCGATCCTCAAGGTCCACGCGCAGGGCAAGCCCATCGCCGATGACGTCGACCTCATGGCGGTCGCACGGCGCACCCCTGGCTTCACCGGCGCGGACCTCGCGAACGTGCTGAACGAGGCCGCACTGCTTGCTGCGCGCACGGACCAGACGGTCATCGACGACGAGGCGCTCGACGAGGCAATCGACCGCGTGATCGCCGGCCCGCAGAAGCGCACCCGGGTCATGGACGACCAGGAGAAGAAGATCACCGCGTACCACGAGGCCGGGCACGCACTGGTCGCCGCGGCGCTGCCGGGCAACGACCCGGTGCACAAGATCACGATCATGCCGCGGGGTCGTGCACTCGGCTACACGATGGTGCTACCGGACCAGGAGAAGTACTCGACCACCCGCAGCCAGATGCAGAACCAGCTCGCCTACATGCTCGGTGGGCGTGCTGCGGAGGAGCTGATCTTCCACGACCCGACGACGGGCGCGTCGAACGACATCGAGAAGGCGACGGCAGTGGCGCGAGCCATGGTCACGCAGTACGGCATGACCGAGCGGCTCGGTGCCATTCGCTACGGCCAGGAGCAGAGCGAGGTCTTCCTCGGCCGCGACATGGGCCACATGCGCGACTACTCCGAGGAGGTCGCCGCTGCGATCGACGAGGAGGTTCGCACCTTCATCGAGTCGGCGCACCAGGAGGCGTACGACGTCCTCGTCGCGAACCGCGACGTGCTCGACGCCCTCGTGCTGGCCCTGCTGGATCGGGAGACGCTCGACAAGGAGGAGATCGAGGAGATCTTCGCCGAACTGCAGCTGCGCGAGCCGAGGCCGGCCTGGACGGGCTCGGCCCGGCGCCGCCCCGATGAGCGCGGCCCGGTGCTCACCCCGGCGGAAACTGCAGCGATCGGCCCCGGGGGCGGGTCGGCCAATGGCCACGGGTCGAGCAATGGGCACGGCTCGAGCAATGGCCATGGCTCGAGCCAGCCGGCGCTGCCCGCCGGTCCCGGCGAGGGGGCATGAGCGGCGTCGACCCGGTCTCCCTGGGTGATCCGCGACCGGTGGGGGACTTCGACGCCGCGGCGGCTGAGAGGGCGGTGCGCGACCTGCTCGTCGCCGTCGGCGAGGATCCGGACCGCGATGGCCTGCGCGACACCCCGGCGCGCGTCGCCCGGGCGTACGCGGAGATCTTCCGCGGGATGCGCATGACGCCGGAGGAAGTGCTCAGCACCACCTTCGACATCGGCCATGACGAGCTCGTGCTGGTCAAGGACATCGAGCTCTACAGCACGTGCGAGCACCATCTCGTGCCGTTCCACGGGGTGGCGCACGTCGGCTACATCCCCAGCCTCGACGGTCGCATCACCGGGCTGTCCAAGCTCGCCCGGCTCGTCGACGTTTTCGCCAAGCGCCCGCAGGTGCAGGAGCGCCTCACCACCCAGGTCGCCGACGCCCTGATGCGGATCCTCGAACCCCGGGGCGCCATCGTGGTGATGGAGGCCGAGCACCTGTGCATGTCGATGCGCGGGGTGCGCAAGCCCGGTGCGCGGACCACGACGAGTGCGGTGCGCGGGATCCTGCGTGACCCCGCGACGCGCGCTGAGGCCATGGCCCTGATCCTGGGCCGGTAGCCGTGCGACCGGACGGCCTGCCCGGTGCCCTCGCCGCCCTCGAGCGGACGCTCGTCATGGGTGTGCTGAACGTGACCGCAGACTCGTTCTCGGACGGCGGTCGCTACCTCGACACGGAGTCGGCCGTGGACCACGGCCTCGCGCTGCACCGCGCAGGTGCCGACATCGTCGACATCGGCGGTGAGTCCACCCGACCCGGTGCCACGCGGGTGTCCGCGGACGAGGAGCAGGCGCGGGTGCTCCCGGTGATCACCCGGCTGGCCGCCGCCGGGGTGCCAGTGAGCATCGACACCATGCGTGCGCAGACCGCGGCGGCAGCCGTCGCAGCCGGGGCATGCGTGGTCAATGATGTGAGCGGCGGGCTTGCCGACCCGGAGATGCTCACGTGCATCGCCGCGCTCGGCGTCCCGTTCATCATCATGCACTGGCGTGGTCATAGCGAGCGGATGAACCAGTTCGCCCACTACGGCTCCGTAGTCGACGACGTTGTGGCGGAGCTTGAAGCACGCGTGGCATCGGCGGTCGCCGCGGGTGTCGATCGCGGGCGCATCGTGATCGACCCGGGACTGGGCTTCGCGAAGGAGGCCGACGACAACTGGGCCCTGCTCCGCGCGCTCCCCGAGCTCGTCGGACGGGGCCTGCCCGTGCTCGTGGGTGCATCGCGCAAGAGGTTCCTGGGATCCCTGCTCGCTGACGCCGACGGCGTCCCGCGGCCGATGGACGAGCGTGACCGGGCGACCGATGCGGTGAGCGCGATCGCGGCGCACGCCGGGGTATGGGGCGTGCGGGTGCACGACGTGCGCGGCGCGGCGGATGCCGTCCGGGTGGCGGCGGCATGGCGCGCCGGGAGGGACACGGGAGCGGGAGGCAGTCATGGGTGACCGGATCGTCGTCACCGGCATTCGAGGGCACGGGCACCACGGGGTGCTCGACTTCGAACGCGAGCAGGGGCAGGAGTTCATCGTCGATGTCGCCCTCGACGTCGACGTCACGCCTGCGGCAGCCACCGACGATCTCCGCGACACCGTGAACTACGCGGACGTGGCTGTCGCTGTGCATGCACTGATCGTCGGTGAGCCGGTTGACCTGATCGAGACGCTGGCGGAGCGAGTCGCCGATGCATGTCTGGCATTCGGCGGCTGTAGTCGCGTCGAGGTCACCGTCCACAAGCCGAGTGCTCCGATCCCCGTGCCGTTCGACGACGTGATGATCCGGATCACCCGGGATGCGCTCGATGGATGACCCCGAGGTCACGTGCGCGGCGCTCGCCCTCGGCTCGAACCTCGGCGACCGCGCGGCGATCCTGCAAGGGGCGGTCTCAGCCCTCGGGCGCACACCCGGCATCGAGGTGCTGGCCGTCTCCCGCGTGGTCGAGACCGACCCCGTCGGCGGACCCGAGCAGGACTGCTACCTCAATGCCGTGGTGCTCGTGCGCACGAACTTGGCACCCCTCCAGCTCCTCGACGCGGCACGGGCGGTCGAGCAGGAGTTCGGCCGCGTGCGGGAAGTGCGATGGGGCCCTCGCACGCTCGACGTCGACGTCCTCGCCATCGGCGATGTGGTTCTCGAGACTGAGCGCCTGACGGTGCCGCACCCGCGCGCTCACGAGCGTGGCTTCGTGCTGGTGCCGTGGGCCGACGTCGACCCGCTGGCATGGATCCCGGGCCACGGAAGTGTCACGGAGCTTCGGGACCTCGTCGGCGCCGACGGCGTGCGCGACAGCGACATCGTGCTCGTCACCGCAGTGGACGGTGGCCGGTGAACGCGATGCAGCCCACGCGGATCCGGCTGCTCGTGGGCATCGCCGTCATCTGCGCCGCCCTGGGCTGGGGGGTCGTCGCGATCGTGGCCGCATGGTCGGGCCGCCTGGTGCCGGTGCCGTGGCTGGCCGCTGCGGCCCTGTGGATCGTCGCCGGGGCGCTGGCCTACTGGACCTACCTCGTCCGCCCGCGCCTCCAGGGACGTCCCGGGGTGCGCCCGATCGAGCCGCTAGTGGCTGCCAGGTCGGCGGCCCTGGCGATGGCGGCCTCGCGCATCGGCGCCCTGATGCTCGGTTTCTATGCCGGCGTGGCCGTCGCCATGGCCGGACGACTTTCGACGCCGTCCGGCCTGACGGCGTTCTGGTCGTCGACGACGGCCGCCGTCGGCGCTCTGGCCCTCGTCTCCGCAGCGGTCTGGCTGGAGCACTCGTGCCGGCTGCCGCTGGGCCGCGATGACGAGCCACGGTCCTGACTGCGCGCTCGTCATGGCCGAATAGGCTGCCCGTCATGAGCGATGTCGCCCTCGAGGACCTGCCCTTCGACGAGCTGCGCAAGAAGGCGTTCTCCTACGCCGAGCACCACGTGGACATCGGGTTCTTCACCGACCTGTTCTCGCACATGCCCGGCATGGCGGCGATCGAGGGCGAGGGCGGGGACCTCGGCGCGGTAGGGGGGACGTTCATCGAGACCGTCCGCGCCGTCAAGCAGATGATGGGCAGCGCCGAGCTCGACGAGACGACGGAGACGCTGTTGAGGGCCCGGTTCGTCACGTATCTCCGCGAGCACGGCGAGGAGTGAGGCGTCAGCCGAGCACCGGAGCCGTCGAGCCATGGGTCCGCGAGCACGGCGAGGAGTAGTTGCTGCGTCAGTCGTTGGGGTCGACACGCCGTGAAGGAGCCCACCTACTGACGCAGCAACGGGGTGGCGCCTCACTCCTCGCTACCGGTCGGGCCCATGGACCGTTAGCTCCGGGGCTCGGCTGGCGCCTCACTCCTCGCTACCGGTCGGCATCCCCCATCACGACCGGGAAGCTCATCAGTGCGTCGGCCAGCCGGTCCATGGGCGTCCCGACCAGCGCCGGGCCGAGGGCCTGCAGCGTGGCGAACGATGCCGAGCGGATCTTCAGGCGCAGCGGGTGCTTGTCTCCGTCGCCCGCCAGCAGGGCGCCGCTGACCCCGAGCGGCCCTTCGACGGCCGCGTAGGCCATCCCCTCCGGCAGGCGCACGACCTTGGGCAGGGGCACGTCGATCGGGCCGGTACCGAGCTCGTCGAGCGCATCGAGTGCGGCCACCGCCAGATACGCGGCGATCGGCAGCTGGTCGAGCAGGGCCAGGGTGCGCGCAGCAGCGTCGCCCGCGGTGCGTGACGGCGGATCGATGAGGGAGTTCACGGCCGCGTAGGCGAGGTAGGGGGCGTCACAGCGCAGGTCCGCGTCCAGGCCGCTCGCCCGACCCACCGGTCCCGTCACGCCGAGGCCGACGACCTGCTCGCGACTCAGGACGGCCAGGCCGGCAGTCCGCTCCGCGTGCTCGTAGATGGCGGGTGACCATGCCGGCAGTGCGCCGTGCAGCAGCGCCATCTCGGTGCGCAGGTGAGCGCGGTCGTCGTCGACGATCCATGACGCGACGCCGCCGAGTCGCGCGAAGCCCGGATGCATACGGACCCCGCTGATCGCCTCCTGGATCTCGACGAGCCGGGCGCGCGCCTGCTCCATCTCCTCGCGCATGGCACCGGCCACCGGGGCGAGGAAGGCCAGGAGCGCGCTGATCCGCTCGACCTCCAGCAGCAGCATGCGGATCCACGTCGCGCGCTCGGGCGGCACGATGCCGAGCAGGTCCTCCGCTGCCAGCGCGACGGTGACCTCGGACGTGAACGAGCAGAGCCAGTCATGCCGATCCGCGAGGAGCATGGCCTGACGCAGGTCACGCGACTCGAAGAGCTTCTCCGCACTGCGGTGCATCAGGCCGATCCGCGGATCGGCCGACCGGATGATGCCGTCGTCGACCGTCACCTGGAGCTGGAAGCCCGGATGGCACGCGGGGTGACGTGGGTCGACCTCGACGACCTCGTCGCAGGGGAGCAGGGCTGCGGTGCCGAAGGCGAGGAGCAGGTCGGCGGCCACCTGGCCATCCTGACATGGTGCGCTCGTCGGGAACTGCCATCGCCGGTGCGTGATGCAGCGTCTACGCTGCCGAGGGTGATGGCAGAGGGGCAGCCGCCACGACTGCGTGTCGGGGTCGTGGGCACCGGCCGCGTGGGCGCTGTGCTCGGTGCCGCGCTGGGCCGGGCAGGGCACGACATCGTGGCTGCCTCCGCGGTGTCGGACCTGTCACGCCTGCGTGCGGAGGCGCTCCTCCCGGGAGTCCCGCTGCGGCCCGCGCCCGAGGTCGCGGCCGACGCCGAGCTCGTTCTGCTCGCCGTCCCCGACGACGTACTGCCCGACCTCGTGACCGGACTCGTCGCGACCGGTGCGCTGCGCGGCGGCCAGTTCGTCGCGCATCCCTCCGGTCGTCACGGCATCGGTGTGCTCGAGCCTGCCGTGCGCGTCGGCGGGGTGGCGCTCGCACTGCATCCGGCGATGACATTCACCGGAACCAGTGTCGACCTCGCGCGGCTGGACGGCTGCCCGTTCGGCGTCACCAGCGACGAGGCCATGCGACCGGTGGCCGAGGCCCTCGTCGTCGAGATGGGCGGTGAGCCGGTCTGGGTTCCGGAGGAGGCGCGGAGCATGTATCACGCGGGCCTAGTCTTCGGCGCGAACTACCTCATGACCGTGGTGCTGCAGTCCGTCGACCTGCTCAAGGAGGCCGGCATCAGCGCACCGGAGCGGCTGCTCGCGCCGCTGCTCAGTGCCTCGCTCGACAACGCGCTGCGCCACGGGGATGTGTCCCTGACCGGGCCGGTAGCGCGCGGCGATGCTGTCACCGTCGCCGATCACCTCGCCGTCATGAGCGATCTTCCGCCCGTGGTGACTGAGACATACCGGTCGCTTGCGCGCCTGACCGCGGACCGTGCACTGGCGGCCGGACTCATTGATCCGACCGCAGCCGAGCAGCTGCTGTCGGTGCTTGCTGAGCCGCGGCGGCCGGCATGAGCGCACACGTGGTCCACACAGCCGCGGACCTGCGAGCCGTCGAGGGTCGGCCGCGCGCCGTCGTGATGACGATGGGTGCCTTGCACGACGGTCATGCCGAGTTGATCCGCGAGGCGCGTCGCCGGGTCGGCCCGGACGGCGCTGTCATCGTCACCGTGTTCGTCAATCCGACCCAGTTCGCGGCCGGTGAGGACTTCGACGCCTACCCCCGCACCCTGGAGTCGGACTTCGCCGTGGCCTCCGAGGCCGGTGCCGACGTCGTCTTCGCCCCCACCGCCGTCGAGGTGTACGGGGAGTCGGGAGGGTTCGGCGAGCAGTCCGTGACGATCGACCCGGGCCCGCTCGCGGACATCCTCGAGGGAGCCGCCCGGCCCGGGCACTTCCGCGGCGTGCTGACCGTGGTCGCCAAGCTGCTCGGCATGACGGCACCGCAGTCGGCGCTGTTCGGTGAGAAGGACTACCAGCAGCTCACGCTGGTCCGCCGCATGGTCGATGACCTCAGCATGCCGGTCGAGGTCATCGGGGTCCCGACGGTGCGCGAGCCCGACGGACTCGCGCTGAGCAGTCGCAATCGCTACCTGTCGGCCGACGAGCGGCAGGTGGCGGCGGTGATCCCCCGCGCCCTCGATGCGGCTGCTGCACGGATGACGCCGCAGGACGCGATCGCGTCGGGCCTGGAGGTGCTTGCCACGGAGCCGTCCATCGAGCTGGACTACCTCGTCGTGACGGATCCGCAGCTCGGTCCTGCGCCGCTCGAGGGACAGGCCCGCATCCTGATCGCCGCCCGGGTGGGCACGACGCGACTCCTGGACAACCGGCCCGCAAGGATGCGCCCGTGACCATGCTGCCCCGCCGCCTGACGGCACCGGAGCCGGGGTGGACCGCCCGTGCCGACGTCATCGTCGTCGGCTCTGGCATCGCCGGCCTTACCGCGGCCCTGCGCGCGCGGCAGCTCGGACGCACTGTCCTGCTCGTGACGAAGGCGACCGTCGATGCGGGATCGACACGGTGGGCGCAGGGCGGCATCGCGGCGGCCCTGTCCGAAGATGACTCGCCGGACGAGCACCAGCACGACACGCTTGTGGCGGGCGTCGGACTGTGCGATGTCGATGCGGTCCATGCTCTCGTGACCGAGGGGCCTGAGGCGGTGCGCGACCTCATGGACATCGGTGCGCGCTTCGACGTCGATGCGAGCGGGGCGATCGCCCTGACGCGCGAGGGTGGGCACCTGCGCGATCGCATCGCGCATGCTGGAGGCGACGCGACGGGTGCGGAGATCTCTCGCGCCCTCGTTGCTGCAGTGCAGCTGGACCCGGGCATCGAGCTCATCGAGAACGCCCTCGCCCTGGACCTGCTGCTCGACGACACGGGGGCGGCGCAGGGCATCACCCTGCACGTGATGGGATCCGGCCAGCGCGACGGTGTGGGCGCGGCACTTGCGCCGGTCGTCATCCTCGCGACGGGGGGCTTCGGCCAGGTCTTCGGCCAGACCACGAACCCGTACGTCTCGACCGGCGATGGCGTCGCCCTGGCGCTGCGCGCAGGCGCCGACGTGGCGGACCTGGAGTTCGTGCAGTTCCATCCGACCGTCCTGTGGCTCGGTCCGCTCGCACAGGGCCAGCAGCCCCTCGTGTCCGAGGCCGTGCGCGGGGAGGGCGCGGTGCTGCTCGACGCGTCGGGCGGGCGCTTCATGGCCGATCGCCACCCGCTGGCTGACCTCGCCCCGCGTGATGTCGTCGCCAAGGCGATCATGCAGCGCATGCGCGACGAGGGCGTTGGGCATGTGTGGCTCGATGGCCGACGCCTGGGAGCCGACACCTGGCTCCAGCGCTTCCCCACCATCCTGGAGTCCTGCCGGGCACGTGGCATCGACCCGGTCACCGACCTGATCCCCGTGGCGCCCGCCCAGCACTACGTCTCGGGAGGCGTGCGCACCGACCTGTGGGGACGCTCGTCGGTGCCCGGGCTGTATGCCTGCGGCGAGGTGGCCTGCACCGGAGTGCACGGCGCGAACCGCCTGGCCTCCAACTCCTTGCTCGAGGGGCTCGTCTTCGCCCGGCGCATCGTGCAGGCCCTCGAGCGCGACGTCGCCGTGGTGCGCGAGCCATGTCACCTCGACGGGGACTCCGGGCTGCTGCCGCACGCGCTGCGCAGGCCGATGCAGCAGGTGATGGACGTCGACGCGGGCGTGCTGCGCTCCCGCTCGTCTCTCGCTGCCGCTGCGGAGACCCTGGCCGAGCACGGCACCACGCAGGGAGCGCGGCCCTCCACGGAGGACTGGGAGACGACGAACCTGCACCAGATCGCGACCGTGCTCGTCGAGCATGCCCTGGTGCGCGAGGAGACCCGCGGATCGCACTGGCGTGAGGACTTCCCCGACCGCGATGATGCGCGATGGCGCGTGCGGCTGGTCACGCACCGTGCAGCCGACGGCCACCTCCGCACACGCGAGGAGCCGGTGACGGGAGGACCCGAATGACGACCCCGTGGCCCCCGGCGATCGTGGAGGCGCTCGCCGTCATCGGCATCGACCCTGCGGCGCTCGCTGCGCTCATCGATGCGGCGCTGGCGGAGGATCTCGACGGTGGTGTCGACGTGACCACGGTGGCGACGGTGCCGGCCGACCAGCGCGCGACGCTGGACCTCGTTGCCCGCCAGCCGGGGGTCACCGCGGGAGCGCCCGTCGCAGCCGCCGTCTTCGCGACGGTCTGCGGGCCCGAGGTGACCATCGAGGTCCGGACCCCGGACGGCACTCGCGTCAAGCCGGGAGCCGTCATCGTGTCGGTCAGCGGTCGCACGCATGACCTCCTGCGGGCGGAGCGGCCGGCGCTGAACCTGCTCGGCCACCTCAGCGGCATCGCGACAGCGACGCGCAGGTGGGTCGATGCCATCGACGGGTCGTCCGCGAGCATCCGCGACACCCGGAAGACCACGCCAGGGATGCGCAGACTGGAGAAGTACGCGGTGCGGTGCGGTGGCGGGGTCAATCACCGCATGTCGCTGTCCGATGCGGCCCTGGTCAAAGACAACCACGTCGTCGCGGCCGGCGGTGTGGCCGAGGCATTCGACCTCGTCCGCGAGCGCTTCCCGGGCCTGGACATCGAGGTCGAGGTTGACTCCATGGACCAGTTGTCGGAGGTGCTCGAGGCCGGCGCCGACCTCGTGCTGCTCGACAACTTCACCCCGGAGCAGATGCTCGAGGCCGTGCGCCTGACGGCGGGTCGGGCACGCCTCGAGGCCTCCGGGGGCCTGTCCCTGGACGTTGCCGCCGAGGTGGCCGCCACGGGCGTGGACTACCTTGCCGTCGGAGCCCTCACCCACTCGGCCCCGGTGCTCGACATCGGTGCCGACCTGCGTCAGGAGTCGTAGTGCTGCTCGCGATCGACGTCGGCAACACGAACACCGTGCTCGGCATGTTCGACGGCGAGGACCTCCGGTACTCGTGGCGGATCAAGACGGACGCCCGGCAGACGGCGGACGAGATGGCGCTGATGTTCCGAGGCCTGCTCGAGGGCTCCGCCCCGGTCACGGCCATAGCCCTGTGCAGCACGGTGCCTGCGGTGCTGCGCGAGATGCGTGGCATGCTCAGCCGCTACTTCGCCGACGTCCCGACCGTGATCGTCGAGCCGGGGACGAAGACGGGCGTGCCCGTGCTCACCGACAATCCCAAGGAGGTGGGCGCCGACCGGATCGTCAACACGATCGCCGCGCACCACCTCTACGGCGGCCCCTGCATCGTCGTCGACTTCGGCACCTCGACGAACCTCGACGTCGTCTCCGCGAAGGGCGAGTTCCTCGGAGGGGCACTCGCGCCGGGTATCGAGATCTCGCTCGACGCGCTCGCATCGCGCGCCGCGCAGCTGCGCAAGGTGGAGCTCGTCGCCCCAAGGTCGGTGATCGGCAAGAACACTGTCGAGGCACTGCAGTCCGGGGCGCTCTACGGCTTCGCGGGGCAGGTGGACGGTCTCGTCGACCGCATCGTGGAGGAGCTCGGTGACGTGACCGCGGTGGTTGCGACAGGTGGCCTCGCGCCGATCGTCGTGCCGGAGTCGCAGACCATCACCCACCACGATCCCGAGCTCACACTCACCGGACTGCGCCTGGTGTACGAGAAGAACCAGGACTAGTCCGCTCGCACTGCGTTGAAGCCGCTGACGAGTGCGGTGACTGCGGCGAGGCCGTGGATGCGGCCGCTGGTGCGCGGCAGGATGAGCGTGCGGATCCCCAGCGCTGCGGCGCCGCCGTCGTCATGGGCGTTGTCGCCCACCATCAGCACCTCGGCGGCAGGCAGGGCGAGGCGATCAAGGGCGATCCGGAAGATGCGGGGGTCCGGCTTCACGCTGCCCACCTCGTACGACAGAACGATCTCGTCGTAGGCGCCGCCCATTCCCTCGCGGTCGAGGACTTCGCGGATCGGCACCCCGGCGTTCGACAGCAGGCAGGTGCGGACGCCGGCAGCGCGCAGCTCGAGGAGCGTCGCAGCGGCGTCGTCATAGGCGTGCCACGTCGCGAGCATGGTCTCGTAGAGCGCATTCGCGAGGCTGCGGTCGACATTCGGGCCGGCAGCGATCAGCTCGTGGAAGACCCGCGAGTGCGCCTCGAACGACAGGTCGCGCGAGCTCGTCGGATCGCTGATGCGTGCGCCCTCCCAGATCCGGTCGAGGAAGGCGATCAGCGTGGACCGCTCACCGGCGTCGAGGGGATGAGGGGCGACGGCAAGGGCCGCATCGAGCCAGGCGGTCGCGTCGCCCTGGTCTACCAGCGTCGAGTGGATGTCGAAGATCACCCCGCGGATCGGCGCGGGAGCAGGCCACTCGGGGCCGGGAGCGGGACCGTCGGTCATGCGGGCAGCCTATGAGGCATAGCCTTGGGCGCTGTGACCAGCGAAGCGACCGATCCCGTCACGGATCCGGAGGACGACCTCCCGGAGCAGATGCGGATCCGTCGCGAGAAGCGCGAGGCGCTCGCGGCCCGGGGCATGGAGCCCTACGCCATCGGCCTGCCCATCACCGCGTCCCTCGCCGACGTGCGCCGGGCGTACCCGGACCTCGAGCCGGACACCAGCACCGGGGTCCGCGTCGGCGTCGCAGGCCGGGTCATCTTCCAGCGCAACACCGGCAAGCTGTGCTTCGCGACTCTGCGGGCGGGCGACGGTACCGAGCTGCAGGCGATGCTCTCGCTGGCCAATGTCGGCGAGGAGTCGCTCGCGGACTGGAAGGACCTCGTCGACATCGGCGACCACGTTTTCGTCGCCGGCGAGGTGATCTCCAGCAAGCGGGGCGAGCTGTCGGTGCTCGCCGACGAGTGGCGGATGGCGGCCAAGGCCCTGCGCCCGCTGCCCGTCGCCCACAAGGCCCTCAACGAGGAGACGCGGGTGCGCCAGCGCTACGTGGACCTCATCGTCCGCCCGGAGGCCCAGCAGGTCGCACGGACGCGGGTGGAGGTCCTCGCCTCGGTGCGGCGCAGCCTGGCGGAGCGCGGCTTCCTGGAGATCGAGACCCCCATGCTTCAGACGCTCCACGGCGGCGCGGCGGCCCGGCCCTTCGTCACCCACTCCAACGCGTTCGACATCGACCTCTACCTGCGCATCGCCCCCGAGCTGTTCCTCAAGCGCGCCGTCGTCGGCGGACTCGAGAGGGTGTTCGAGGTCAACCGCAACTTCCGCAACGAGGGCGCCGATCGCACACACTCGCCGGAGTTCACGATGCTGGAGTTCTACGCCCAGTACCTCGACTACCGCGAGGTCGCCCGGATCACCCGCGAGGTGTACCAGGAGGCGGCAGTGGCGGCCACTGGCTCGTGCGTCGTCGAGCACCCGGATGGCACCGTGCTCGACCTCTCGGGTGAATGGCCCGAGATCGACCTCTACTCCTCGCTGTCGGAGGCCATCGGTGAGGAGGTTTCGCCCGCGACGCCGCGCGACCGCCTCGTCACGCTGTGCGAGAAGGACGACATCGGCTTCCACCCGACGGCCGTGCCGGGCAAGCTCGCGGAGGAGCTGTTCGAGCACCACGTGGTGTCGACGCTCGTCAACCCGGTGTTCGTCATGGACTACCCGGTCGACACCTCGCCGCTGGTGCGTGGTCATCGCACCAAGCCGGGTGTCGTCGAGAAGTGGGACCTGTACATCAACGGCATGGAGTCCGGTACCGGCTACTCCGAGCTCGTCGACCCGGTGATCCAGCGGGAGCGGCTGATCGAGCAGGCGGCCCTCGCCGATCGAGGTGACGCCGAGGCGATGCACCTCGACGAGGACTTCCTGCGTGCCATGGAGCACGGCATGCCTCCGATGGGTGGCGTCGGCGTGGGCATCGACCGCATGCTCATGGCCTTCACCGGTCTCGGCATCCGCGAGACGATCCTGTTCCCGCTCGTCAAGCCGGGGCAGGCATGACCACCGTCCGTCCGGCCCGCACCGGCGACGTGCGCGCCATCCGCTCCCTCGTCGACTTCTACTCCCCGGACGGGCGACTGCTGTCCAAGGCGACCGTCACGCTGTTCGAGGACATCCAGGAGTTCCTCGTGGCTGAGGAGGACGGCCAGGTTGTCGGGTGCGGAGCCCTGCACGTGATGTGGGAGGACCTCGCAGAGGTGCGCACCCTCGCGGTCGACCCGGAGCATGCGGGCCAAGGGCTCGGCTCGCTGCTGCTCACCGCGCTGATGGACCGGGCCCGCGAGGTCGGGGTCCGTCGGGTGTTCTGCCTGACATTCGCCGTCCCCTTCTTCGAGCGGCACGGCTTCGAACTCATCGAGGACGCACCCGTCGACCCCGGCGTCTACGAGCAGCTGCTGCAGTCCTACGACGAGGGTGTCGCTGAGTTCCTCGGCCTCGAGCGCGTCAAGCCGAACACCCTTGGCAACTCCCGGATGCTGGCCACGCTGTGAGGGTCGTGGGCATCGCCGCAGCGCTAGCTGCGTCGGCGGCCCTGCTCCTGCACGGTGCTCCCGCCCAGGCGCAGCCGGAGAGTCCGCTCGAAGGGCGGCTCATCCTGCTCGATCCAGGCCACCAGCTCGGCAACGCCAACCCGCGCTTCGCGAAGCAGATGGCGCAGACGAAGTGGAACGGCACCACCGTCAAGGGGTGCAACACGACGGGTACGGCGACCGCCAACGGCCTGCCCGAGGCCACGTTCAACTGGCGCGTCGCGAAGCAGCTGAAGGGGATGCTGGAGGCGGCGGGTGCCCGGGTCGAACTGACCCGGAAGACCAACTCGCGCGAGGCGTGGGGTCCATGCGTCTGGGACCGTGCCGGGCACGCGAACCGCATCGGCGCTGACGCGATGGTCAGCATCCATGCCGATGGCTCCTCCTCGGGCAATCGCGGCTTCTTCGTGCTCGCCCCGGGGCTGGTGAAGGGGTGGACGGAGGACGTCGTCCGGCCCGGTCGTCGACTGGCGCGGGCCATGATCTCGGGGATGGCGGATGCCGGCGCACCCCGGTCGAACTACATCCGCGACCAGCTGATGGTCTCCACCAACACCACAGGGCTGAACTTCAGCGACGTGCCGACGGTCACCGTGGAGCTGGGGAACATGCGCGATCGGGTCGATGCGCGTCGCATGGAGTCGGCTGCCGGCCAGCGCCAGTACGCGCAGTGGCTCCTCGCTGGGCTGGAGCGCTACTTCTCCAGGTCCTGACCGGGGTTGTCCATGAGACGGCGCAGGAGGTCGGCGAGCTCGTCACGCTCCGCTGCGGTGAGCGGTGCGAGGATCTCGCGCTCCTTGCCGACGAGATCCTGGAGTGCGGAGTCGACCGCGGCGAGCCCGGACGCCGTCAGCACGACCCGGACGCCGCGTCGATCGCTCGGATCGGGCTGGCGGTCCACGAGCCCTCGCTCCTGCAGTCGGTCGATCCGGTTGGTCATGGTCCCGCTCGTCACGTGGGTCAGCGCTCCCAGGCTGCCGGGCGACAGGGCGTAGGGCTCCCCGGCACGGCGCAGAGCAGCGAGCACGTCGAACTCCCACGTCGCCAGGCCATGGAGGGCGAAGGAGCGTCGACGCTCGCGGTCCAGCCGCTGGGCGAAGCGCGTGAGCCGCGACAGGGCATGCAGAGGGGTGACATCGAGGTCCGGGCGCTCGCGCTGCCAGGCCTCGATGATCAGGTCGACGTCGTCGGGCACGGCCTCATGGTAGGCGAGAATCTTGATGTCGAGATTCACGTCGTCGAGAGGATCGGCGACGAGCCGGCCCTGCAGGCGTCAGTCGCGCGGGATCGTCACGCTGCGGGGCCTGGGCTCCAGGGTCTGCAGGCCGTTCCAGGCGAGGTTGACCAGATGGGCCACGACCTCCTCCTTCTTCGGCTTGCGCACATCGAGCCACCACATGCCCGTCTGGGCCACCATGCCGACGAGCATCTGCGAGTACATCGGCGCCCACTTGGTCGACAGGCCGTGCTGCTTGAACTGCCGGGCCAGCAGGTCGTCCACCTGCTCCGCCACGTCGACGAGAAGTCCAGCGAACGTGCCGCGCCCCTCCGACCCGGGCGTGCGGACCACCGGGGTGTCACGCACGAGGATCCGGAAACCGTCGGGGTCACGGTCGATGAAGTCGAACAGGGCCATGCCGGCCCGCTCGAGCAGCGTGCGCGGGTGCACGGGGGTCTCGCCCTTCGCCGGAATCGCCAGGGCCTGCGTGATGGAGTCGAGGAGGTAGCCCATCTCGCGGTCGACGACGACGGCGTAAAGGCCCTCCTTGCCGCCGAAGTGCTCGTAGACGACGGGCTTGGAGACGTTGGCCTTCGCGGCGATCTCCTCGACGCTCACCGCCTCGAAGCCCTTGCGTGCGAAGAGGCGGCGCCCCACGTCGAGCAGCTGCTCGCGGCGCTCCTGGCCGCTCATGCGCGTGCGCTCACGCGCCTCCGCGCGCCGCGGGGTGCGGGGGGTCAGCTGGCTGACGTTGGAGGTCTCGTCCGACTCCTCGAGATCCGCGGGCAGCGACGTCATGGAAGTGCTCGGGCCGTTCAGCTGGCGGTATCCACCGGAGCCCGGTAGCCCCGGACACGGTGGGCCATCGAGGGATCGACGAGCTTGCCGACGATGCGCTCCGGCTTCGGCCAGCGGACGTCGTGCACCAGCCGGGCGCGCTCCATGCCGCGGATGATCACTGCGCTCGGGTCGATCTGGCCCTTGAACACGCCGTGGCGCGCGGCCGTGGGCTCTGCGTGGTGCAGGTTGTGCCATGACTCACCGAGCGACGGAACCGAAAGCCACCACACGTTGCTCGACATGTCGCGGGAGTTGAAGGGACGCTTGCCGAACACGTGGCAGATGGAGTTGATCGACCACGTGATGTGGTGGACCAGCGCGATGCGCAGGAGTCCGGCCCAGAAGAACGCGGTGAGCGCGCCGACCCAGGACCACGTGATGAGCCCGCCGAGCACGGCAGGCAGCAGCAGAGAGGCGGCAACGATCGCCGGGAACCAGCGGGACACGGCCTCAAGGTCCTTGTCAGCCTTGATGTCGGGGGCCCACTTCTCGATGGTGCTCTGCTGCTCGTCGAACAGCCAGCCCACGTGGGCGTAGTACAGGCCCTTCGCCACGGCGCGCGGTGTGGTGCCGAACCGCCACGGGGAGTGGGGGTCGCCGACCTCGTCGGAGTACTTGTGGTGCTTGCGGTGATCGGCCACCCACTGGCGGATCGAGCCCTGCAGCGCCATCGAGCCGGTGATGGCGAGGGCGATCTTCGTCGCGCGACCGGCCTTGAAGCTGCCATGCGTGAAGTAGCGGTGGTATCCGATCGTGATGCCGATCGCGGTGAGGGCGTAGAACCCGACAAGCAGCAGCACATCGACCCAGGACAGCCAGCCGCCCCACGCGACAGGGATCGCGGCGACGACGGCGAGGAGCGGGATCACGATGAACACCCCGATGGTCACCCGCATGCCCACGCCCTGGAGTTGCAGCTCCTCCGGCCGGGTGGTGGAGGTGAGCTCGGGGGTGGCGGTCATGGGTCTCCCTCGGTTGCGCAGGCGATATACCTACGGTTCCGTAGGTTACGGTGGCGTAGGTAACGACGTCAAGTTGAATGCTCCCACGCCGCCGAGAGTTCGGCTCGCGTTCCCCGGTCGTCTAGTGGCAGGACAGCGGACTTTGAATCCGTCAACGGAGGTTCGACCCCTCCCCGGGGAGCCGCCCCGATCGCTAGGGCCGGGAGAGCAGCGGAGCCCCCGCTGACGCCCAGGCCCCGGTGATCGTCGACGTGAGATAGGCGATCGCAGCGGGGTCCTTGGACACCGAGAGCGCATCGGGCAGGCCGAGCCGATCAGTGTCGAACGTGGAGTGAAGGGTCGGGAAGACCTTGCGCACGACCGTGGTCGGGAGCATGCCAGGTGGGACGTACACCGAGCCTGGCGGCTTCGGGCAGGACGTGGTGCAGGGGAGGATCAACTGGCTGTAGACGGGAACGGTCCCGTCGGTGCGCAGGCGACCCGCCGGTGTGCTGCTCGGCGGGGTGTCGGCGTTGCCGCACTCACGTCCGCAGTAATTGCCTGCGATGAGCGTGACGGCGACCCCGTCAAGCGCCCCGACCTGCTGCATGTCCCAACTGGTGGGCCCCGGCTTTGCGTGGCCACCCGTCTCGAGCACATGGATGGCCCCGGCGCCACCCTGGCTCTCGTAGATGGCGAGGCCACGGCCTGCCTCGGCGTACTGGCGGCCCCAGCTCCTGGCGACCTGGGCCGTGAAGCGGGCCGGATCGGACGCGATGTCGTACGTGGGCGCGCCGAGGTGGGGCGAGTTCAGCGTCACAAGTGTGGGGATGCTCACACCGGCATCGACGGCCGAGCGCGCGTACGAGAAGCCCGGCGCCATCGAAGCGGCAGGTGGCTGACGCTTGAGCGCGGCGATGGTCGCACGCGCGACCACGCCGCCATAGCTGTAACCGACGAGGTCGAATGTCGTGTAACCGTAGGTCTCGTTGAGATACCCCAGGAAGCCGAGCACGGCCTGCCCGGCCTGGGTCGGATACCCGGTGGTGTTCCACTGGACCTCCAACGGGGGCTGGGGCGGGCACCCGGTCTTGCCGAACGTGCTTCCGTACAGGTTGCCGAAGCCGGGTGCGGTGAAGACGGGCAGGCCGGCATCAACGAGCCCCTGGATGTAGGTCGGCCGTCCGCGATCGCAGGCAGCCCATGGGGTCGTGAAGGCGTGGGCGCTGCCGCCACCCTCGATGACGACGACCGCTCGGCCGCCTGTCTGCGCTGCGGGCTTGGCGCTTTCGGTGACGGAGTCAGCCGCGGCGGGAATCCCTGTCATCGTCAGCGCCACGAGGGTGACACCACCGAGAAGCAGACTCGTTGCACGGTTCATGCCCGGCGCCTTGCACACGATGAGCGCCCCGGGAACTCTTGGAGCCTTCTCAGAACCGCAATCGTCCGGAATCCCCAACTGGCACAATGCGGCAGCGGGCCCGTCGGCCCATGACCTCAGGAGGAGAACATGCGCGGGATGTTCACCGGCGTGGCCGTCGCCGTGGCCGTGCTCGCTGGCGGTCTCGTCGCGGCGCCTGTCGCCCAGGCCGCTGTCGACGTCACCCTCGACAAGGTGACCGTCGCCCCGCCCAAGGCCGGCAAGCGGGCCAACGTCATAGTCAACGCCACCGTCGCCCAGGAGCAGTACGCGGACATCTCCGTCGACGTCACGCTGACCGGCTTCATGGCGATGAGCATGCTGCCCTTCGGCGACGGCGCCTGCCCCAAGAAGCTCGTCCAGGTCAAGGCGCCTGCGGAGGTGTTCCAGTGCGGCTGGACCCAGAACGGCAAGGACGCCGTCCTGAACATGGCGCTCAAGGGCACCTTCCCGTCGTCGAAGCTGCGGATCACGATCCGCAAGGCCGCGGTCGTGAACCCGAGCGCGCCGGGGGACTACGCCGTCAAGGTGTCCAGCTGGGCGTTCTCCCCGGTCACGACCGACGTCACCATCAAGTAGCCACGGACAGTCACGCCCACCTCCGAAGGAGCCCACATGGCCGCATGGACAGCACGTCAGCAGCGGGGCCTGGGGATCTGGTACGTCGTTGTCGCGGCGATCACCCTCGTCGTGGCCCTCGTGCAGGCACCGGTGTCGGAGTGGGGGGCCTTGGGCTGGCTGCTCGGCGCTGCCGTGCTGCTCCTCGGGATCGCCGGCCTCTTCCAGGCCGTGACCGGCAGGGGCAACACGCGCTCGTCGACGATGAGCCAGGGTCGGCAGCGCAAGTGGGCCATCTTCGGCCTGGCGGCCGTGACGATCGCAGCCGTGGGGACGCTGATCGCGAACCTGGCCTCGTGGGAGGTCCAGGACACCCTGCTCGTCGGCACCTGGATGGCCCTCCTCGGCTTGTTCATCAGTCAGCTGGCGACCCTCGGCCGCGACTGACGTCCGCTCGGTAGGGTGATGCTGCCTTCCCCGGCCGATCGCGCGGTGCGCTGCGCCCGACCTGACGGAGGACCCCTGTGAGCGCGAGTCGTCCGTCCGTCGTCATCATCCTCGCCGCCGGCGAGGGAACTCGGATGAGGTCGGCGATCCCGAAGGTGCTCCACCCGATCGCCGGTCGCTCGTTGCTGGGCCACGTCATCGAGGCGGCAGCCACCCTCGAGCCCCATCACCTCGTGGTGGTGACCGGCCATGGCCGCGACCAGGTGCACGCGCACCTCGCGGAGATCGCCCCATGGGTCGTGACCGTCGTCCAGGAGGAGCAGAACGGGACGGGGCACGCGGTGCGCATCGCCCTGGCGGGCCTGGCGGACCAGGGCATCACCGCGCGGGGCGGCCCGGTGGTCGTCCTCACCGGCGACACCCCGCTGCTGAGCGGCCCCACCCTCGTCGCGCTGCTGCTGGAGCACGAGTCGACTCAGGCCTCGGCGACGGTGCTGACGGCCAGGGTGGCCGATCCCACTGGATACGGGCGCATCGTCCGCGGGGCCGACGGTGAGGTCACCGGCATCGTCGAGCATCGCGATGCGGACGATGCACAGCTGCTCATCGACGAGATCAACTCCGGAATGTACGCATTCGAGCCGGAGGCGCTTGCGCGGTCTCTCGGTCGGCTCACGACCGACAACGCGCAGGGCGAGGAGTACCTGACCGACGTCATCTCCGTGATGCGCGGCGACGGCCTGGTCGTCTCCGCGTCGGTGTGCGTGGACTCCGACGAGATCCTCGGCGTCAACGACCGGGTCCAGCTCGCCGAGGCCGCGGCCACCATGCGCGATCGGCTGAACGATCGCTGGATGCGCGCGGGCGTCACCATGGTCGACCCGGCCTCGACCTGGCTCGATGTCGACGTTGAGCTCGCCCCCGACGTGCTCCTGCGCCCGCAGGTGATCCTGCGCGGCCCCACGTCGGTCGCTTCGGGTGCGACCGTGGGCCCTGGTACGACCCTGACCTCGTGCGAGGTCGGCTCCGGCGCAGAGGTCGTCCACACCTGGGCCGAGCTGGCGGTGATCGGCGATGACGCGCATGTAGGCCCCTTCACCTACCTGCGGCCGGGCACGGTGCTGGGTCGCGGGAGCAAGGCCGGCGCCTACGTCGAGATCAAGAACTCCACGATCGGCGACGGTGCGAAGGTGCCCCACCTGTCGTACGTCGGCGACGCCGACATCGGTGAGGGCGCGAACGTGGGTGCGGCGACAGTCACCGTCAACTACGACGGCGTCGACAAGCACCGCACCGTCGTCGGCGCCCACGCGCGCATCGGCAGCGACACCATGCTCGTCGCGCCGGTGACGGTCGGCGACGGCGCATACACGGCGGCCGGCTCCGTCATCACCGACGACGTGCCCCCCGGCGCGATGGGAGTCGGCCGGGCCCGCCAGCGGAATGTCGAGGGGTGGGTGGAGCGCCGGCGCCCCGGCTCACCCGCTGCGGAGGCCGCCGAGCGCGCACGGCAGGATTCCTCCGGATCGACCTCGTCACAACCACCCTCCGAGACGGCCTAGGAGTCCAACGGTGACCCACATGTCGGCGCCCACGCAGAAGCGACTGGTCCTCCTCGCGGGACGCTCCTATCCGGAGTTGGCCGAGGAGGTGGCCGCGAACCTCGGCATCCCGCTCTCCCCGACGATGGCGTACGACTTCGCCAACGGCGAGATCTTCGTCCGCTTCGAGGAGTCGGTCCGTGGCACCGATGCCTTTGTGCTGCAGAGCCACACCACGCCGATCAACACGTGGATCATGGAGCAGCTGATCATGATCGATGCGCTCAAGCGTGCATCGGCCAAGCGCATCACGGTGATCGTCCCCTTCTATGGATACGCGCGGCAGGACAAGAAGCATCGCGGCCGCGAGCCGATCTCGGCCCGGCTGATCGCCGACCTGTTCAAGACCGCCGGGGCGGACCGCCTCATGACTGTCGACCTCCACACCTCGCAGATCCAGGGCTTCTTCGACGGCCCGGTCGACCACCTGTTCGCGATGCCGCTGCTCGCCAAGCACGTCGCGTCGCGGGTGCCCCGTGAGGAGATCACGGTGGTCTCACCCGATGCGGGCCGTGTGCGCGTGGCCGAGCGCTGGACCGACATCCTCGGTGCACCCCTGGCGATCATCCACAAGCGCCGCGATCCCGACGTGCCGAACCAGGTTCGGGTGTTCGAGGTCGTCGGCGATGTCCGCGACCGCGTATGCGTCCTCGTCGACGACATGATCGACACCGGCGGCACCATCGTGAAGGCGGCCGAGACCCTGTTCGAGAACGGTGCCAAGGACGTGATCGTCGCCGCGACGCACGGGATCCTCAGCGACCCGGCCAAGGAGCGGCTGCAGGGCTCGCGCATCTCGGAGGTCATCGTCACGAACACGCTGCCCATCCCGGCCGAGCGGCAGTTCGGGAAGCTGACGATCCTGTCGATCGCCCCGATCCTGGCCAAGGCGATCACCGAGGTGTTCACTGACGGGTCCGTCACCAGCATGTTCGAGGGCGACCCGATGGACCCCGAGTCCTCGTCCCACTGACTCGTTTCTCCCGCGACGCGGGACAAGTGAGCTTCAGGCCCCCCCATCGGGGCCCTGAAGCTCACTTGTCCCGGGCCTGAGGTGCGCACGGGCCGGGGCGCCTGCCTACGGCACCGGTGCCCCGGGTAGTCTGAGGGCATCCTCGGCGAGGGTGGCGGCGGATCCCGCAGATCGTGGGCCTCACCGCAACCGTGATCGACGAAGGTCGGCGCCCACCGGCGTGGCCGAGGTGACCGACCACTACCGAGGAGTTCTGACGTGACCACCGTCGCCCTGACCGCTTCCCCCCGCTCCGACTTCGGCAAGGGCGCAGCCCGCCGTATCCGCCGTGCCGGCAGCACGCCCGGCGTCATCTACGGCAGTGGCACCGATCTCGTGCACATCGCCTTCGAGACCCATGCGCTGGACCTCGCGTTGCGCAAGCCCCGCGTCGTTCTGGCGATCTCCTTCGACGGCAAGGAACTGTTGACCAAGCCGCGCGATATTCAGCGTGACCCCGTCAAGCGGACTCTGGAGCACGTCGACCTCGTGATCATCACCGAGGACGAGGCGCGTGAGCGGACGGCGATGGCCGACGCGATCGCCGCGGCGACGGAGGCAGCTGAGGAGGCCGGCATGGATGCCGCTGCTGCGGTGCAGGCCCTCGAAGAGGCCGTCGCTGCTGGCGAGGATCCCACCGAGGCCGCAGCGCACGCGGTCGCGGACGCGGAGCACAAGGCCGAGGAGTACGCGGAGGCGAACAGGGCCGAGGCGGCTGCGGAGGCCAGCGCCGAGGCTGCTGCAGGGGCCAGCGCCGAGGCTGCTGCCGAGTAGCGGATGACCACCGGCCCGTGGCTCATCGCCGGGCTGGGCAACCCCGGTCCGGAGTACGCGGCCACCCGTCACAACATCGGCTTCCTCGTCATCGATGTGCTCGCGGCGCGCACCGGGGGGTCCCTTGCTCGTCACAAGCGTGGGCATGCACTGGTGGCCGAGGCGAAGCTCGGAACACCGGGGTCCATGCAGCGGCTAGTGCTCGCCGAGCCCTTGTCGTTCATGAATGAGTCGGGTGGTCCGGTGTCGGCGCTGATGGCGTTCTACGGCATTGAGCCGGATCACCTCGTCGTGGTCCATGACGAGCTTGACCTCCCGTTCGGTGCACTGCGAGTCAAACTCGGCGGGGGCGACAACGGCCACAACGGGCTGAGGAGCATCCGTCGATCTATCGGCACGGGTGACTTCCTGCGCGTTCGTGCCGGTATCGGCCGTCCACCCGGTCGCCAGGACCCGGCGGCCTTCGTGCTCAAGCCGTTCTCGGCGGCGGAGCGTGCCGACCTCGTCGGCTTTGTCGACCGGCTCGCCGACGCTGTCGAGTCCCTCGTCGAGGATGGCCTCGAGCGGACTCAGAACCGCTTCAACGACTGACGGTACGTTTGTCCCGCGTCGCGGGAGAAACGAGGCAAACGGCCCCGAAATCGGGCGGTTTCGCTCACTTGTCCCGCGTCGCGGGAGAAACGGGAAAGGGGTCGGTATGGGTGGGGACGCGGAGGTGTCGCGCGAGGTGGCCCGCGAGGCCGGCAGGCTGCTGCTGGACCTGCGGGACGGCTTCGGCCCCATCGACGACAAGGACGCGGCGAACGCGCTGCGCAAGCAGGCCGACCGAGCGTCCCACGAGCTCATCATGGAGCGGCTGACCGCAGCGCGCCCCGGTGACGCGATCCTCAGCGAGGAGGGCAAGGACGACGAGTCCCGCCTGTCCGCCGAGCGAGTCTGGATCGTCGATCCCCTCGATGGCACCTACGAGTACGGGCAGGGCCGCGTGGACTTCGCGGTCCACATCGCCCTGTGGGAGCCGGCGACGCGTTCCCTGTCGGCCGCCACCGTCGATCTGCCGGCCCAGGGACTGACGCGGTCGGTTCTCGACGACGTGTCACCGCCGGCGCCGCTGCCGACGGACCGGCCCATCCGCATCGTCGCGTCCCGGAGCCGACCGCCCGCGACTCTCGCGCGCACCGTCGAGATCCTCGGCGAGGCCCTCGCTCGCGACGGGGTGACGGACCAGGGCGTCGAGATCGTCGACGTCGGCTCCGTCGGGGCCAAGGTCAACGAGATCCTCGCCGGGCGCGCAGATGCCTACGTCCACGACACCGGCTTCTACGAGTGGGACGTCGCCGCTCCGTACGGCGTCGCGCTTCACTACGGGCTTGTGCCGTCTCACCTCGACGGATCCGCCGTCGTGTTCAACCGGATGCCGCCCTACGTGACGGACCTCATGGTCTCCCACCCGGCGCTCGTCGCACCGCTGCGCTCGGCCCTGCAGGCCGCAGCCGGATCGTGAGCCTCGCCGGCATCCTGGACTGCCTGGCCGATCCCGACGACCGGTCCGGTGCGTTCGCGCGGGTGGCCGTCCTCGCCGCGCAGGACGACGGGGCGACCGTCGAGTCGGCCGCCGCCCTGCATCCCTTCGTCGTGGCGCAGGTCGCTCGCCGCCGTGCAGGCTCAGCGCCGGTCGTGGTGGTCACCGCCACCGGTCGCGAGGCGGAGGACGCCGCCGCTGCCCTCGCGGACCTGGTGCCGAAATCGCGCATCACGGTGTTCCCGTCGTGGGAGACGCTGCCCCATGAGCGGCTGTCGCCCTCGCTCGACACGGTGGGCCGACGCGTCGCCGTGCTGCATCGGCTCGCCCATCCGGGCACCGAGCCCCTCGACATCGTCCTGATGTCGGTGCGGGCCTTCCTCCAGCCGGTGGTGCGCGAGGTGGCGGATGTCGCGCCCGTACGTATCACGGTGGGTGAGGAGGTTGCGCTCGACGGACTCGTCGCCGCGCTCGTCGCCCTCGGCTACGAACGCGTCGACCTCGTGGAGCGCCGCGGGCAGGTAGCGGTGCGCGGAGGGATCCTCGACGTGTTCCCGCCGACTGAGGAGCACCCCCTGCGGGTCGAACTGTGGGGCGATGTCGTCGAGGAGGTGCGCTCGTTCTCGGTCGCCGACCAGCGCTCGCTCGCCGTGGCGGACCAGGGACTGTGGGCGCCTGCCGTGCGCGAGCTGCTCCTGACGGACGATGTGCGCAGCAGGGCGGCCAACCTCGCCGCATCGACCCCGCAGCTCGCCGACATGTGCGAGCGCATCGCCGCCGGCATTGCGGTGGAGGGGATGGAGTCGCTGGCGCCGGTCCTCGCCGACGAACTCGTCGTGCCACTGGAGCTCATCGACGGACCAGCCCACGTGGTGCTGCTGGAGCCCGAGCGGATCCGCCGACGTGCCCATGACATGGTGCGAACGGCGCAGGAGTTCCTCCTCGCGTCGTGGCACAACCTCGCGACTCGCTCGGACGATGTCGACGATGCCGAGACGCCCATCGACCTGTCCTCGGCGTCATACCGCGACCTCGCCCAGGTGCGCGACCTCGGTCGAACCGATGCCTGGTGGTGGCTCACGCCGCTGGCCAGTGACGAGGAGCTCGACGGCGAGGCGATCGACGTGACCGGCCCCGGCGAGGTGCTCCGGGTGCCGGGTCGCGAGGTCGAGGGGTACCGGGGCGATTCCGCCCGCGCGATCAAGGACCTTCGCGGCTGGGCACGGTCGGGCCACCGCGTAGTCCTGGTGGCGGAGGGCCATGGCTCGGCACAGCGGATGGTCGAGGAGCTGGCCGAGGCCGAGGTTCCCGTGACGAGTGTCGAGAACCTTGTCGAATCGCCGGCGGTCGGCGTCGTCAGCGTCACGCGTGCCCGGCTGCTCCACGGCTTCGTGCAGAACGATCCGGCCCTCGTCGTGCTCACCGAGACCGACATCGTCGGGCAGCGCTCGTCGACGCGTGACATGCGTCGCCTGCCGTCCCGCCGCAGGCGGACGATCGATCCGCTCTCGCTGAGTCCGGGCGACTACGTGGTGCATGAACAGCACGGCGTGGGTCGCTACGTCGACATGGTGCAGCGCACGGTCGGCGGAGCGGAGCGCGAGTACCTCGTACTGGAGTACGCGGCGAGCAAGCGCGGCCAGCCCCCGGACCGGCTCTTCGTGCCGACGGATCAGCTGGACCTCATCACCCGGTACGTGGGGGGCGAGGCCCCCACCGTCCATCGGCTCGGCGGCGCCGACTGGCAGAAGGCCAAGGGTCGAGCGCGCAAGGCGGTCAAGCAGATCGCCGGTGAGCTGGTACGCCTGTACGCGACGCGTCAGGCCAGCGCCGGTCACGCGTTCGGCCTCGACACCCCGTGGCAGCGCGAGCTGGAGGATGCGTTCCCGTACCAGGAGACGCCCGACCAGCTGGCCTGCATCGACGAGGTGAAGGCGGACATGGAGCGTACGGTCCCGATGGATCGGCTGATCTGCGGCGACGTCGGCTACGGCAAGACCGAGATCGCCGTGCGCGCAGCGTTCAAGGCGGTGCAGGACGGCAAGCAGGTGGTCGTCCTGGTGCCGACCACGCTGCTGGTGCAGCAGCATCTCTCGACGTTCACGGAGCGGTTCGCCGCGTTCCCGATCCGCGTGGCCGCCCTGTCGCGCTTCAGCACCGATCGCGAGGCACAGGACGTGATCGCGGGCGTGGCCGACGGCACCGTCGACGTGGTGATCGGAACGCATCGCCTGCTTACGTCCTCCGTGCGCTTCAAGGATCTCGGCCTCGTCATCGTCGACGAGGAGCAGAGGTTCGGTGTCGAGCACAAGGAGCATCTGAAGGCGCTGCGCACGAACGTCGACGTGCTGGCGATGTCGGCGACGCCGATACCTCGCACCCTGGAGATGGCCGTGACAGGCATCCGCGAGATGTCCGTCATCCAGACCCCGCCCGAGGAGCGCCATCCGGTGCTCACCTTCGTGGGCCCGTACGACGACCGCCAGATCGCTGCGGCCATAAATCGGGAGCTGCTGCGCGAGGGCCAGGTCTTCTTCGTGCACAACCGCGTGAAGTCGATCGACCGTGTGGCGCAGCGGCTGTCGGAGCTCGTGCCCGATGCGCGCATCGCCGTGGCCCATGGACAGATGTCCGAGGGCGCTCTCGAGCAGGTCATCATCGACTTCTGGAATCGCGAGATCGATGTGCTCGTGACGACCACGATCGTGGAGTCCGGGATCGACATCGCCAACGCCAACACGCTGATCGTCGATCGGGCCGACACCTTCGGCCTGTCGCAGCTGCA
>Ga0129336_10000218_pt1 | contig 31285 bp, 27 predicted proteins | sample CPB6_02_DNA_FD_96878 | JGI IMG/M metagenome (GOLD analysis project Ga0129336, IMG submission 96878) | Freshwater to marine salinity gradient microbial communities from Chesapeake Bay, USA - CPBay_Sum_0.6_0.2_DNA | ecosystem: Environmental > Aquatic > Marine > Coastal | place: USA: Chesapeake...
ACCAGCACTTCCTCGGGTAACGCGAACGTACAATCCGGTCCGCTATTCGTCATCTACGACTCCGCCACACGTGGCAACGACGAGTGGAAGTCGACGACGCCGCGGGTCACCGTGGACTACAAGGTCAACGACGACGTGACGGTGTACGCCAACTACTCGAAGGGCTACAAGCCGGGCGGCTTCAACGGCTCGACGGCGATCGTCGCCAATCGTCCTGCCGACGAATCCTTCAAGCAGGAGCAGTCGCTCAACTACGAACTCGGCATGAAGTCGACTTGGATGGAGCGTCGCGTGTTGCTCAACGTCGCGATCTTCCAGATGAAGGTCAATGACATGCAGCTCACGACACCCGTCAACAACCCGGTGTCGGGCGCGATCACCTCGCTCTCGACCAACCAGGGCGACGGCAAGATCAAGGGTATCGAGATCGAAAGCCGTTTCGTGGCGACCGAAAATCTCACCCTGGGGTTCAACTACGCCTTGGCAGACACCCGATTCACCAAGGGCTGCGACGACTTCCAGTTCACCATCACGAGTGGCGGTGGTATTCTCAATCCCTCGAATCCGAGCGACCCGGCGCGCAATTTGAACGGCAAGGGTGACTGCTCGATCGTCGGACATCCGTTCCCGTTGGCAGCCAAGCACACGGGCTCACTGACGGCGGACTACTCGCGTCCGGTGTTCGGTGGCGACTACCGCTTGTTCATCAACAGCGACCTCTCGTACTCGAGCAAGCGCAACGTGCAGGTGCACAACACCGCGTACACGGGTGCGGCGTCGCTGCTCGGTGCGCGTATCGGCATCGAGACCGACAGCTGGAAGGTCGGTGTGTACGGCCGCAACCTGCTCAACGAAGACTCGGTGGTCGGTGCAACGCGCTGGCTGCACACCTACCTGATCGGTATCCCCGGAGTCACCTTGAAACCGGGCCTGCCATCGACGGCAGTGGCGTCCTACAGCCTGCCGCGCGGCATCTTCGGTACGCTGCGTCGTGAGCGTCAGGTCGGTATCGAGGCGAGCTACAAGTTCTGAGTCCGAGTCGCGGTAGCGACGCGAAAGGCCCGGGGGTGACCTCGGGCCTTTTGTTTTGCAGCAAGTATTTTATCTTTGACGGAAGGCCGCGACGGCCGTATCCGGAAAATCACTGAACACGGCATCCACACCGAGCGCCGCAAACGCCCGGTATTCGGCCATGGGGTCCCCCGCGTAGTTGGCCGCGAGGTGCATCGGCTCGTTACGGAAGGTCCAGGCATGCACGGCGAGACCCGCCGCATGGGCGAACTCGACGAAACGCGTCGGGGGCGTCACGTGCCGCGTGCGTTCGGTCTCGTCGGTCGGATCGGTTTGTCGCGAGCCGATCAGGTGACGCTTCCAGGGTCCTAGCGCATCGGCGTATTGGCGAAAAATCTCGAACGTCGCAGGATCGGCAAAATTTCTCGGGATGCTACCCTGCGGGTAGAGACGGCAACCGCCCCCGCTCGTCCACTCGGGGCACGGGCCGACGCTGCCGTCTTCGCAAAGTCTGCCGCCATCCAGAAGTTGGACTAAACGCAGCTTCGTCTGCGATCGCAGCCAGCGCAGATTGCCCGACTCGAAAGATTGAATGAACACCGGTGAATCGCGCATCGTCCAACCCACCGACTCGAGCGTGGCGAGTAATCTCGGCTCCAGCGGCAGCCCTTGTTCGCAATGCCAGGTCGGGTGTTTGGTTTCGGGGTAGATGCCTATGGTGCGTCCGCGTGCTGCCGACTCGCGTCGCGCCAGATCAATGATTTCTTCGAGCGTCGGGATTTGATAGAGCCCGTTGAACTCCTGCGACCGATCGGCGCGGGGCTGTATGGCCCGTAGCGTACGCAACTCGGCGAGGGTGAAATCCGTGGTGAACCAGCCGGTGAATTCCTGCCCATCGATGCGCTGCGTCCTCTTGCGCGCTGCGAACTCGGGTCGCGTGGCAACGTCGGTGGTGGAGCCGATTTCCGGTTCATGACGCGCCACCAGATGACCATCACGCGTCGCGACGAGATCCGGCTCGATGAAATCGGCGCCCATTTCGATGGCGAGTCGATAGGACTCGAGCGTGTGCTCCGGTCGATAGCCTGAGGCGCCGCGGTGAGCGATGACGAGCGGCGCAGCCATGACGTGGGTGGTCATCGCGAGTGCAGCCGTACAAAGGAAAGCGAGCCTCGCGAGGTGGGCGAGGCGGGGGCGGGCCGGCAGTAGGGATTCATGCATGACTCCACGCTAGAAGATGACCGTGACGGGTCCGTGAACGAGATCCTTCGCGAGCACAACGAAGCGCAAATCCGCGCGCTTGGGTTCGCCGAAGCGCGGGTCGCCATAGGGGAAGGCGGCCGTTTCGCCCGTTCGCGCATAGCCGCGACGCTGGTACCAGTCGATGAGTTCGAGGCGTTGTTCGATCACCGTCATGGTCACGCGCCGTACTTGCCATTCGGTACGAACGAAGTCCTCTGCCGCAGCGAGCAGGCGACGTCCCAAACCTTTGGCCTGCAGCGTCGGCGCGATGGTCAGCATGCCGAGATAGGCGCCATCTCCGCGCCGTTCGAGTTGTACGCAGGCGATGATTCGCCCTGCCGGCTCGTGCACGAGCATCGCCCGATCGCCGACCGCAGTCGTCCGCTCGATGAATTCTTCGAGTGCTTGCGGATCGGTGCGCTGTCCGCCCAGCAGGTCGGCTTCGGTCGTCCAACCTGCGCGGCTGCCATCGCCACGATAGGCGGAATTGACGAGTGCTGCGAGCGCCGCCGCGTCGTCGATCGACGCGACGCGCACGGCGAGTGCTCCATCCTCGACCTTCATCGAGCCTGCTGCGGCACTCATCAATCTTTGGCGATCTGGCCGCGACTCTCGGCCATCTGTGCAAGACCCATGCGTAGTTCGAGCCGCCGATTGAATTCATCGGGGCCGAAGGCCCGCTGCGCAAGCACGTTCATGGGGTCAGTGCGATAACCCACCTCGCGCACGTAATGGTCGTACTGCTGCTGGGCGAGTCGCTGATCCTGTGGCAGTGGCGCGCGATCGGCTTCGTCCAGCCAGCCGAACCAGCGATCGACGAATTCCTCGAGGTAGCTTTCGCAGGCGGCGATGTTCGCTTCGTTGAGATCGCCCATCACGCTGGTGCATACGGGCGACATCAGGCCGCGCAGATAAGTGCCGTGGCTCCAGTTCCAGGTGAAGTTCGAAAGACCCCGAAAGCGGATGGCACTGGCGTTGGCGGGTTCGTAATACTGGTTGACGTAGTCGAGATGGGTGCGCAGATCGACTCGTGGGGTGTAGTCCGCATAAAAGAAAAGCTTCGGCACGGTACCGAAGATGATCACGAGATGCGGCACGCGGTTTTGCTGCGACAAAAACACCGTGGCGTTCATGTCCAGCAAGCTCGCCTTGCGATTGCCCAGCCACGAGTGCACCAGCCACTCGACGCGCGGACCGCTCCAGGCGTTGAACGAACCCTCCATCGATTGATCGAGAGAGGTGAAATATTCGTGTCCCGCGGTTGCCGGATGCTTGGTCACCGCGAAGCGTCGTTTGACGCGATCGACGATCCCGGAGTGAATGCCCCAGCAGCGCTCCCAGGCGCGACTGACGTCCACGTTCGGCTGCTCGGCCAGGAATTCCGTGATGGTTTTGATGTCGAGCTTCGTGCCCGACGCGGCGGTGTTGTTCGACATGTGGTGAGGACCCCCTTTACCCGACGCCCAAGTTAGCCGCTCATCGGGGGGTTCTGCTAGCCTCGAGCGCATGGATGTCCAACGCCGCAAGTTCATCGCCGCTGCCGGTGCCGCCGCCGCCATGCCTTTGTTGCCTGCTTGTTCGCGTGGTGGTGACGATCAGCGTCCCGCGGGCGTGCCCGTCGGGCCCTTCGGCTCGAGCAGCACGGCCGAAGAGGTGACCGCGGGGCTCGATCTCAGTGGCAAGACGGCGCTCGTCACCGGCGCCACCTCCGGGCTCGGGCTCGAAACCCTGCGCGTGCTCGCGCTGCGTGGCGCCCACGTGATCGCCACCGGCCGTACGCTCGACAAAGCGCAGCAGGCTTGCGCGAGCGTGACCGGGCGCACGACACCCATCGCACTCGAGCTCGAGCGCTGGGACAGCGTGGTCGCCGCCACCAACCTCGTCAAGGCGCTCGGCATGCCGATCGACATGCTGATCTGCAACGCCGGCATCATGGCCTTGCCGAAGCTCGAGCAGGTGTACGGCATCGAAAAGCATTTCGTCGTCAACCACCTCGGCCATTTCATCTTGACCAATCGTCTGTTGCCGCAAGTGCAGGCGGCTGCACAGGGTCGTGTGGTCGTCGTGTCGAGTCTCGGTTACCAGTGGGCACCGCCTGCCGGCATCGAGTTCGACAACCTCTCGGGCGAGCGCGGCTACGAACCCAACAAGATGTATGGTCAATCCAAACTCGCCAACGGCTTGTTCTCGCTGGAGCTTGCGCGTCGCCTGCGCACTTCGGGTTCGACCGCAACCTCCAATTCCGTGCATCCCGGCATCATCCTCACCAACCTCGGCCGTCACTTCGACGAGTGGAAGCGCACGGTCAGCAAGCTCATCGGTTGGACGTTCATGAAGAGCATCCCCGCAGGCGCGGCGACGACCTGCTACGTGGCCACGGCACCGGCGCTCGGCGGCGTGAGCGGACACTACTTCGAGAACTGCAATCCCGTGGTGCCGATGGCGGGCAAGCACATGGACGATCTCGCCCTGGCGCAGAAGCTGTGGCAGAAATCCGAAGAAATCGTTGCGGAGTATCTCGCATGAAACAGCATCTCTTCTCGAGCTTGGCGGCAGCCACGCTGCTTTGCATGCTGCCGCTGACGGCGGCTCATGCGCAGGACGTTTCGGCCACTGCTGCGCGCGCTCAGTCCTTGTACTTCGCCGGCAACTCGGCCGAACTCGCCAAGCTCGCCACGAGCACGACGGCGTGGAGCAAGTCGCAAAATCCCCGCGAGCTCTATGCGCATGCCTACGTGCAGTTTCGGGTGCTGCAACTCGCGATCGGCGGCAAACGCGAAGCCGAGGCCGAAAAGTCCGGTGAGGCCTGTATCGGAGCGCTCGATGCCGCGGTCAAGCGCGACCCGAAGTTTGCCGAAGCCTTCGCGCTGCAGTCGGTCTGCTACGGCTATCTCGCCAATCTCGGTGGCATGGGCGCCATCCGCAACGGCTCCCGCAGCGGTAAGAGCATGGCGGCAGCGCTCGCCCTCGATGCGCGCAGCCCGCGCATTTTATTGGTCGACGGATTCGGTGTTTATTTCAGACCGAAATTCGTCGGCGGCGACAAAGCCAAGGGGTGTGCGCGCTTCCGTGAAGCGGCAGCGGGTTTCGATGCGGCAGGTGCTGCCGGCCTGCCCGGTCAGGGCGGTATCGATTGGGGCGCCGCCGAAGCGCACTATTGGGCAGGGCGCTGCGCGCGCGATGCAGGCGATGCCGCCAACGCCCGCAAATTCTTCGAGCGAGCCCTCGCGATCGCACCCGATTTTCTGGCTGCCAGCAAGGCTCTAGGTCGCTAGAAGACGCCGGCTGCGAGCCCTGCGGCAAGCGTCGCGCCAAGCTCGCGGCAGCGCGCGAGTGCAGCGACATCCGGCTCGCCGACCACGATTACGGGTTCGGCGATGCTCCGCCATCGATATCCGGCGACGATACGCTCCACGCCGTTGCGTGTGCCGAGCCCATCGTTACCTGCGCTGACGAACAATCCCCAGGGTAAGCCCGTCGTGCGATTTTCGCAGGGATAGAAGGTACGATCGAAGAAATCTTTGAGTGCACCCGACATGTAGCCGAAATGCTCCGGCGTTCCGAGCAGCACCCCCTCTGCCCAAAGCAGATCATCGGGGCCTGCATCGAGCGCGCGCAGCGCACGAATGTCCATTCCGGCATCGAGTTCGGCCGCCGCCTGCAGCGCACCCTCGGTGACCGCGACCCGCAGTTTCTCGGTGCGGCCGCCCGCATTGCCGCCGTATACGACTAGTAGACGCTTTTTCATGTCGCGTCGCGGCCTCGCTTCGCCGCTGGTTCGTTGCCGTGCTGTCGATCAAATGCAAAGGTAATGGCGATGGTGATCAGACTGCCGAGCCCGGCGAGCCCCATGTCCCGCTGCGCGTCCCACTCGTCTCCCTGGGTTCCGAGGAAGGCGGCGCCGACGTCGCCTCCGAAGACGATCGCGGAGGCCCACTCGAGCAGTTCGTAGATGGCAGAGGTCGACATGATGAAATCTAGCGGCAGTACGTAGCTCCAGAATCCGCGTACTTTCGCATGAAGCATGATCATTTCGCGAATCGGCGGAAAAATCAGCAAGCCGTAGGCGAGGTGCACAAGTCGGTCGTAGTGGTTTCGAGTGAAGCCGAGCAGGCCGTTCAACGATCGGCCGCTCAGATCGCGAAAGACCTCGTCATAGGGCACTAACGAATAAGTGAAATGCGCGCCGATCGCATGCAAAGAAAAAAACAGGAATAGCGAGACGCAGGAGCTCAGCGACAGCGGCTGCACCCGCCAGGTGGCGAAAAGGATCGCGGACGCCGGTACCAGCAAGGCGTTTTCGAGCAGCCACGTACCGCGATCCAGCGGCTCGATGGCGAGCAGCAACCACAAGACGGCGAAGCTGCACGTCAATGAAATCAGCACGGTGCGTCGTGGCGCAGATTCGGAGGTCATGCCCCGGACAGTAGCGCTTGGTGTCAACGGGTTCGGTTCGCCAGCGGACATCCGGAAACGAACGCACCGTGGCCGACCCTGGCGGAAGTCGCTCCCTAGTCTGTTGCGACTCGAGAGGGACCCCTATCCTTGAGTCATGTCGGGATGCATCCGGAGTTGGGGACTGATTTTTGTCTGCGGGCTGATGTTCGCGGCGCAGGTCGAGGGCGCCGAGCCGTCGACATTCGTGCCGAAGTCGGTCGTGGTCCCCAAAATATCGAACCGCATCGAACTCGACGGCCGACTCGACGACGCCGAGTGGCAGGATGCGGTGAAGATCACCGACTTCCAGCAGTTCTCACCGGGCAACGGCGAGCCGCCCTCGGAGCCGACCGAGTTTCTGCTCGCGCTCGACGACGACAACCTCTACGTGGCGGTTCGTTTCACCGATTCCGACCCAGCGGGTATCAAGCGCTCGCAGCTCGTGCAAGGGCAGGGCGTCTTCAACGACGACTACGCGCAAATCTTGCTCGATACGTTCAACGATCGACGCACGGGCTACATCTTTTACGTCAATCCCAACGGTGTGCAACGCGATGGCCTGCTGCTCGGCGGCCAGTCGTACAACATGGACTGGGATGGCATTTGGCAAGCCGCTTCTTCTGTCAATGATTCAGGCTGGCAGGCCGAGATCGCCATTCCATTCAAGACGCTGTCCTTCGATCGCAACGCCGACACCTGGGGAATCAACCTCATCCGCTCCATACGCCGCAAGCGTGAGGAAGTCGCCTGGTCGCAGCGCGATCGACGCATCACGCTCGATGTGAGCGGCGAGCTTCGCGGCATGAAGGGTCGTGAGCAGGGCCTGGGTCTCGATCTCGTGCCGTCGGCTTCCCTCAGTGAACGCGAGAACTTCGCCGCGCAGGGCTCGAGCGTGATCGCCAAGCCCTCGCTCGATGCTTTCTGGCGCATCACGCCCTCGCTCGTCGGCGCACTCACGCTCAACACCGACTTCTCGGCGACCGACGTCGACGATCGTCAGGTCAATCTCACGCGGTTTTCGCTGTTTTTTCCGGAGAAGCGGGATTTCTTCCTCGAGGACAGCGAAATCTTCGAGTTCGGCGGTTTGACGCAGAATGGGCGACCGTTTTTTTCGCGAACCATCGGGCTCTCGGCAAACGGCCAACCCATTGATCTGGAGGCGGGCGCCCGACTCACCGGCAAGATAGGGCGAAATTCTTTGGGCATGCTTGCCGTAAGACAAGAATCGGCGGATGGTTTCGCTGCCGAGAATGTCTTCGTGGCTCGCGGTTATCGCAGTTTCGGTGAGCAGTCGACCATCGGCGGCATCATCACGACTGGCGATCCGTCCGGCAGCGGCAGCAATACGCTCTACGGCGTCGATCTCGCGCTGCGCGATCACCGGCGTTTCGGCGGCTTCGTCGAAGCGCGCGCCTGGATGCAGCAGTCCTGGACGCCCGGCCGCCGCGGCGACGAAGGCGCGTGGGGCGCATCGCTCGCTTGGCCTAACGATCGTATCGAGGCCTTGCTGTCCTACAGCGAGATCGGTCGAGATTTTCGCCCCGCGCTCGGCTTTGCCAATCGAACGGGAATTGCCGAGCTCCTCGGCGCATACGGCTACCGACACCGTTTCGAGAAAGGCGGATTCCTGCGCAGTTGGCGTCATGGCGTCGAGGCCAGCGAGATCAGGGACGACGCAGGTCGACTCGAGTCCCGTCGCTTCGTCATCATGCCGTTCTCTCTCGACAATCAACCTGGTGACATTCTCTCGATGGGTCTCGAGCGCCAGACCGAGGTCATTCGTCGACCCTTCGTCCTGCCTGGCGGCGTGAGGGTGCCGGCCGGTCGCTATGACTTTGATCGTGTGCGTCTCTACGGCCAGTCGGCAGGCTTTCGGCCGCTGGCCTTCACCTGGGACCTCGGCACCGGAGATTTCTACGACGGTAGTCGCGATGATGCGCGAGTCGGCATCAATTGGCGCCCCAACCGACACTGGGCGCTGGGGACGAATTATCAGGCGAATCGTCTCGAGCTGCAGGGGCGCGACTTCACCACCCGCGTGTGGTCGTTGAACGCCAACTATGCATTCAACGTTCGCTGGGCTTGGCTCAACGTTGCGCAGTACGACAACGTTTCGAAACGCATCGGACTCAACAGTCGCTTGCGTTGGTGGCCCGCGCAGGGACAAGTGGCCTATCTGGTCGTCAACTACGACTGGCGCGAGGATGCACGCGGCGAATTCCGGCCATTCCTCGCAGAAACTACCGTGAAGTTCACTTACACCTTCCGCTACTGATTCCGGCGTCAGTTCTTCTCGACGGTGTAGACGATTTCGGCACTCGCTTCCTTGCCGGCTTCGGTACGCAAGGTCCAGCGATCGTTGATGCTATAGCGCAACTTCAAGGTATTGATCGCTTCGGCGAGCGAGACGCCGTAGCTCACGTAGAGGCGACTCGATAGATATTTGCCGAACACCAGCGAGGTCTCGTTGGCGAGATTTTGCTCGATGCCCACGTCTTCGATGCCGATACGCTGGCCGAGCTGCTGCGCGAGGATCGCACCGCCTTGCGCGAGGATGGCGTCGCGGCCGCTGCTGGCGATGTTGCTGCTTTGTGCAGTCTCCAGGGTTCCACCAGCGAGAATCAGCGACACCACCTGCGATTGCGGCAGCGAGGGCTCGGAGAAAAACGTCATCCGTGGTTCGCGCAGGGTGCCGCGCACGTTGACGCCAGCCTTCACATCCGGGAATTCTTTGGTCGCACGCAGATCGACGCCGGGATCGCCGAGTAGACCGCCCGAGAAGATCAAACGGCCACGTTCGATGTCGAGACGCCTGCCAAGAGCGGCGTATTTGCCCTCTGCAATCCCGAGTTCGCCAGAACCACGATTGACGCCGTCGGCTGAGGTGACCACGTTGAGCGCTCCGGCAAGCCGTCCGGAAAGTCCGAAGGAGTCGAGAGTCACGCGATCGCCTAGCGTCAGGCGCAGGTTGCTCGAGACGCGGAACGACGACTGGGGATCGCGCGGCTCCGCACCGACCAGGGTTTCGTCCGCCGAGGTGAGCGTCGCGCCCGTCAGATCGGCAGGTACGATCCGGGCCTCGGGAATATTCACCGTGCCGGTCGCCGCAAGATCACGGCCAGCTACCTTGAAGCGCAGATTGGGCGACGCGCTGATTCGAGCCTCGGGTACGTCGATCATCAGCAAATCGTTGCCGCGCAGCGTGAGCTCGCCATAGGGTTGACCGCCGCGCCAAGAGAGTTCGGCGTTCGCATCGATGCGTCCTTTACCGGCACGCGCCGAGGACTCGAGCACGAAGCCGTTGTCGAGCAGCCGCGCCTCGGCGCGAATGTCGCGCAGTGCGAGATTGACCTGATAGAAGTCGAGTTCGCCGTTCTCGAGACGCAGTACGCCATTCACGAGCGGCGTGCCCAAGGTACCGCCTACCATCAGATCCAGCGACAGTTCGCCCGCCGAGCGATCGATCTCCGGCACGTAGAGATAAAGCAGCGCGAGCGCGGTGGAGTCGGCGCGCAAGCTCGCCGTCAAAGGCATGTCCCGCCAGTTTTCGATGTGCGCGGCACCACCTCCCGCGCGCAATTCGCCGCGCGCCCGACCGCGCTCACCCGCCGCCACCTCGAGCTTTCCCTCTATTCCCGCCTCGTTCGATTCGAGCTGCAAAGATCCGGATCCGAGTGGAATCAGATCGCGTTTGCCGCCCGCTCGCTGCCAGAGCAGCGCGGCATCCGAGAAATCGGCGCGTACGCCGCCGCGCGCAAGGCCAGCGTCCACTCCATGTAGATTGATCGCGGCGTTCAGTGAACCTTGATATTCGGCTCGCGCTGCGGGCCGCGGCAGCAGACTTGCGATGGGCAACTTCGACACGGCCGCCTCGAGCTTCCAGTCGTCACCGTCCCAAGCGCCCGATCCGCAGATCGTCGCGAGTGCCGTCAACACCGAATCTTTGGCGCCTCGCAGGCAGAACGAGTCCACGCGAACCGATTGCGTCGTCGATCGCAGACCGAAAGGTTGTTCGAGCGACAACCCGATCTTGTCGTCGAGGCGCAGCGTGAGAGTCGACCAGCGCTGCTGCCAGCCCTCGGCGTCGAAACTGGCTTCGCCCCGCGCGGAGATCGACAAATCTTTGCCTGCGACATCGACGGCGAGCGTGTGCGCGCTGCTGCGGCCGGCGATATCGAGCACCACCCGCTCTGCCTGGCGACCGACCGCGTTGACATTTTCGGCTTCGATGTGAGCAATCGCCGTGGCGTTAGCGCCACCGCTCGGATCAAGGTCGACGTCCGCGACGAGTCGACCGATGTCGACGCCGCCGACGGCGAGATCGCTGCCGCGGGCTTCGAGGCGAACCAGCATCGCGGTCGGTGTGCCGCGCAGCGTTCCGCTCGCACTCAGGCGGCCTTTGCCGCCTTCGGCAATCACGCCGAGATCCTGCGCGTCGATTTTGAAATCAAAATCGTTGCGTTGCGGCGAGAGCGTGCCGTCGAGCGCGAGACGCAGACCGCCCGCCGAAACATCGACTTTTCGCAATTGCAGTTTGTCGCCTGCCACGGTGAGTCGGCCAGAGCCGCGAGCGGACGTGCCGCGCAGCCGTCCACTCAGGCGCTGCACATCGACATCGATAACCCCGCGGGCACCGAAACCCGTTCCGCGCACATCGAGTTGAAAATCCACTTTTCCAGGCAAGCCCGCTCGCCATTGCGCAGGATCGATTCCGCGCACCGCACCGCTGAGTTGCCAGCGGTCGGCCGGACGCCAGGCGAACTCGCCTTTGAGATCGACGATCCCGCCCAAAGTACGGGCGAGGACACGCGAGATGTCGAATTTCCCGGGCCGTAACGTGCCCGTGACCTCCGCGTCGAGCGGCGGCAGTGCCGCGATCTTCGCCGGGCCGCGCGCCGTGACGGCGTACGCGCCAAGACCCTCGAAAGTGAAATCGCCGCGATCACTGGTGATCGCGGGCGTATTGTCGGTCAAGGGCCAACGGAATCTTTGCCAACGACCTTGCAGATCGAGAGCAGGACCGGCATCGGTGAAGGTAATGGTTCCTGCAGCGTCGAGTTCCGTGCCCGACGCCGCATGCCCGAGCCCGATTTTTTTGGCCGTGATCACACCCTGTGAGTAGCGACCGTCGAACGATACGTCCAGCGGACCCGCTGCAAGGCCCGGCGGCAGCAGTCGACCTTCGGCACGATAGCCGTCGCGATCGATCGTGAGCGCGAGTTCGCCGCCGATGAGGCCGAGCGCCGCCGATCCGCCGAATGCCTGCAGATCGAGATTGCCGACTTTGGCGTCGGCACGCACGCTCCATGGCGACAGCAAGCGCATCGTGCCTTCATCGATGTCGACGTTGAAGGGTTCACGCATCGTTGCATCGAAGCGTGCCTCCTCCAGATCGCCGTCGAACTCGGCCTTCGCGAGCCAGATCGGGCCGCGCTTTGGCTGAAAACGAGCCGATGCCCGGCCTTCGAGGCCGAGTGGCAGGGCGGCGCTCAGCAGACCGTCGGCCTGCAGCTGCAAGTTTCCGAGCCGTGTCGAAATTTTGCGAACCGAGAGCGTGGTGCTGCGTAGCAGCCCGTCGAGTTCGGTGTCGCGAAACTCTACGGCGTTGCCCGTGAGAGGCTGGATCACGATCAACGGCAAGGTCGCCGTCCTTGCCTCCACGGTGAGTAATTGCGGCAGAAAGCGCGGCGGCTTGGAGGGTGGCGGCCGATCGCGGATTTGTTGGTCGATCTCCACGCGACCGACGCGAAATTCCCGCGCCTCGACCGCTTGCCAGAGCAAGGGCAACAGATCGATGCGGAAGCGGATGTCTCGAAGCCGGATGTGAACGACGTCGTGATCGATATCGATCGCACCGATGTTCACGCCATCGGCGAGGCTACCCTGCACGTCACGGATCGAAAGGCGCTCGAGGGTACCGAATCGCGACGGAATCTTAGACACGGCATAACGCAGCGCGGATTCGGAGTGACCAAGCATCCATAGCGCGACCATGGGCAGTACGCACAACAGCAGCGCAGCGACAACGATGAGAGTGGTACGACGCCGCATGGGATCAGAGCTTCGGCGAGAAGTTCAAATGCAGTCGTGGGCCCGGCAGACGATCGAAGTTTTTCTCGAGGGCGCACCGTGGATCAGGAGTAAGGCTGCGACAGACTGGATTGGTCAGCGGCTGTGCGAGATCGATGCCGAGCGTGACGATCGGCAGCCGAAGCCGCAGACCGATCCCTGCCGAGTACTGCAAGGGATCGCCGAAATCGTCGAACGCATTGCCCGCGTCGACGAATGCAGCGAAGCCGAGATTGCGCGGCAGATCGCGGATCACCTCGGCGGTTGCCGTGAACAGGTGACGTCCACCCACCTTGGCGCTGCCCGCTTCGATCGGCGACAAATCGTTGAAACCGAAGCCGCGCACGCTGCGATCACCGCCGGCGAAAAAACGTTCGGTACCCGGCAACGACGCGGCATTCGAGACCAGCGTGGCCCCCAACTGTCCGCGCACGAAAAAATGCCAGGCTGGGCCGAGATCGAACACGCGCTCCGCTTCAAGCCGCAGTTGCAGATAACTTTCTGCGGCGCCGAGCGCTTTGGCCGAGCCGCGCAACTCGGCGTAGAGCGCGCGCGAAAACAGCGCTTCGCCGAGATAGCCGCGCGGCACCGACGAATAACTGATGCCCGGAATCACGAGCGTGGTCGCGTCCTCGAAACTCGGTCGATTGAGCGCCTCGCGCGTGATGGTGCGGACTCGACTCAAGGACGCGAACATCACACGTTGCCACTCGCCGTCGACCTCCGTGACGGAGGGCTGGAAGCGCGTGGTGCGGGTATCGAGGTCGCCGAGTTCGTCGCGCGCATAACGAAATTCGAAGCCCAGTCGTTCGAGTGCCGGGTCGCCGATCGGCAGGATGTAGCGGGCCTCGACCGATTGTTCGAGCTGTGCCGCCTTGATTTCGGTACGCAGGCGATGACCGCGGTCGTTGAGACGGCGATTTTCCCAAGTCAGCGTGCCGCGCACCTTGCTGTCCGTCGCATAGCCGACGCCCGTGGAGTAACGATTGTGCCGATTGGGTTCGGTGCGGATGCTGATGGGAATGCTGCGGGCCGCGCGATCCGGCTCGCCGGCGAGTACTTCGACTGTGGAAAAATATTGACTGTCGTCGAGCGCAAACTGGGTGCGCAGCAGTTGTCGCGCATCGTAGGGCGCGGACTCCTGATAGCGCAGAAAGCGGCGCAGCAAAGTTTCTTCCAACGAGCGCTGTTCGATGCTCGTCTTGCCGAAGGCGTAACGGTCGCCGGTTTCCATGGCGAGCCGAACGGATGCCGAGCGCTTCGCCGGATCGACCAATAATTCGCTGACCGTTAGCTGCGCATCGACGTAACCGAGAGTCGATGCCGTGCGTCGCAGATTATCTTTGAGCGTATCGTAGGTGGCATGCTGCAAGCGATCGCCTTTGCGCAGCGTCGAGCTGGCGAGGATCTCGCGAAACGCCGGATCGTCCTTGCCGGCGCCGCTCACATCGATCGCGACGCCGTCGAGAATCACCGGCGGGCCCGGCTCGATGCGGATCCGAGCGCGCCATCGACTCTCGCCGACTTTTTCGATCGATGACGTGACCGTCGCCTCGTAGTAACCGAAGGGCCGCAGGGCGTTCGCGGCTTCGAGTTCGGCGCGCTCCTGCAGGCGCTCGACCAGCGCTTGATCGAGATCGTCGCGATTGCGATAGCGCTCGAGACTCAAAAAAATGAGCACGTTGCGCCGCAGTGCGCCGTCGACGCCGCTGATCTCGATGTCGATGTCCGCACGCGCCGTCGCGCCGACGGCGAGAACGCCGGCGAGACACAGCAGCAAGAAAGACTTCATGCGGTTCATGCGAGGCGGCTTTTCCCGGGCGCTGGACAACCGCTCGATTCTACCCGCTCACACCCATTCGTCGGCGCGCAGGCGCCAGATCGCTTTTCCCGTCGGTTGCCCCGCCACGTCGAAACCGCGTTCTTCGATATCCACGGTCCCGTCGTGGCCCAGCAGCAGCAGGGTGGAGCAGCGCGTCCCGTAATCACCATGCTGCACGAAGGCAGCCGACAGTCTGAGTTCCCACTCCGCGCTGAGACCCGTCTGCGGCAGATCGATCGGCCGCGCGCACTCGCGGTCGGCGAGTGCGGTCCAGAGCGGTGCCGGATCGGGCGTTTTCGTCGGGCCGGATTCGACCGCCAGCCAACTTTCCAGAGCGGCGCGAAGGCGACGAACTTTTGGCCAAGGCGTGTCGAGCACATGGTTGCTCACCACGTGCACGCCGGGCTGCAGTCGCCGCGCAAAGGGTTCGGCGCGATTGGTCGCGTACCAGAGATCCTGCTCATCGGCGAGCAGCAGGTTGAAACCCGCGTAGCCTGGCGAATCATCGGCCAGTTGCTCGAGGTAGCCGCCCGGCCCGTGCCGAGTGCCGAGAAAATCGCTGACCAATCGGCCGCGCGTCGGTGCGTTGCGACGCGGTCGCGCGAGTTCGCGGTAATTGGTGACCAGCCCGATGCGGCGACGGCGATCGATGCCGAACCACGTGCCGCCGGCCTGCAGATCACGGCCGGCAAGGATCTCGCCACGTTCTTCCCAAGGTCCGAGCGCTGCACTCTCGCGGGCATGAAATTCGTCGCGATTGGCGATCACGATGGCGCGATAGCGCGGGTGGACGTTCCAGGCAATGGCAGCGAGGCACATCGTTGAGGTCCGTGTGGCGGTCTGTGTCAGCGCCGGCCGCCGTCGCTCAGCGGTTTACTGCGCCGCTCCAGCTGCGCGCCGGCACGTTGCGCAACGGCGTGGGCCAATCCGCGTCGAACCAGTTTTCGATCAAGCGATGCGAGATGGATGTAGGTGGCGGCAGTACGACCGTGCCTGACGCGATTTCGGCTCGCGTGAACCAACGCGCATCTTCGAGCTCGCTGCTACTGCCGGCGACCGAACCCGGCTCGGCACTTGCCATGAACCCGAGCATCAAAGAAGAAGGGAAGGGCCACGGCTGCGAGGAGTGATAGTCGCTCGTCACGATGCTCACGCCGGTTTCTTCGAGCACCTCGCGGGCGACGGCATCTTCGAGACTCTCGCCCGGCTCGACGAATCCGGCGATCGTGGAATAGCGGTTCTTCGGCCAACTTGCCTGGCGTCCGAGCAGTGCGCGGTCGCCGTCGCTCACGAGCACGATGATTGCAGGATCGATGCGCGGAAAAAATTCTGCTGCACATTCGGCATTGCGGCACTGCATCACGTGGCCCGCGCGCAGTGGCTGCGTGGGTGCGCCGCAGACACCACAGTGACGATGTCGTTGTTGCCAATAGCTGAGCGCGCGCGCATAGGCGAGCAGCCCCGCCTCCTGGCTGTCCAAAGTCGGGGCCAGCGGCCGCAACTCTTCGAAGCGAATTCGCGTCGACTCGGTATCGGCGTCGTCGCCGATCTGCACCATGACGCAGCGTCGTTCGCGGAACCAACCGAGCAGGACCAGCGATTCGTCCGGCGTGCTCCGTGCAAGGCTATGTCGATGATCGACGAAGGCCGCCGTCGGTGGATCACCCGCCACGCCGAGTGCGGTACCGCGAATAGGCAAGAACAAGGTGCCGGCATCGGCCCGCGCGGCCCGCAGCCAGTCCGGGTCCTCGCGCAACTCGGCGCGACGATCCAGGTAGGGACCGGCAAGGAAATTGGCGGCTGAACGTTCTGAGGATGGCGGCATCGGCAATGCCCCTGGACCGCGCAGCAACGGTTGCGACCACCCGAACTGGGGGCGCCGTCGTCAGGCTTTTGGGGCTGCCGGAAGTTTAGCAGCGTCAGCCGCCGGCCCGGCCGCTGCCCGCAGGGGGCGACCGGGGGCCGGCGTTTTGGGTTTGTCGGGCATGGCGGCCTCGCAGGCCCGGCAGTGAGGTTCGCGCAGCGTGATGGTCTCGACGATGTTCAGCGCTTCGCAGGCGGGACAAAAACGCAGGCGGATCTCATCGCCGGCAGTGAGCGCCTTGGCGAGGAAAGCCGCGTGTTCGAAGTCGATGCGGGGTCGCGGCACGACGCGTCGATAAGCCTCGTAGCCGTCGCAGAGCAGACGCCCCCGCGAGATGGTCGGAATCTTGCGGATCGAGGCTGGGTTCGGCTGGTCGGCCACGACGCCGAACAGCAGCAGGATGGAAGCGAGGGCGTGTGCCTCGGCGCCGATGACGCCCGATCGCAGAAAGTAATTGACCTGCTCGGGCGACTTGCCACGATGGCGTCGCAGGCCGGCACCCGGCTTGATGTACGAGCGGAACAGCTTGCGGACGCGATCGTCGCTGAGCCCCGTCCAGTAGCGAATGGTCTGGGTGCGCGCCTCGTGGCGCAACAGCCGCAGCGCGAGTTCGAGGCGCAGGCGGTCACGCTGGTAACGGTCGTCGGTCAGGTGCATGGCCTCGTCTCCCGCTGGCTATCAAAAAAACTGCTATTTCGGGGGAAAATATCCCAAAACAAAGGCTGCGTTCCAAGCCGTCATGGGGGACCATTTCCGTCGAAAAAACGGAGGAATGCATGGCCAACGAAAAAAAGCCTTCGAATCCCGACGCCGCTGCGCTGCTCACCACCGAAACCGATTTCTCGCGCAGCGTCGATCGCGAAATCATCCGCCAAGTCGGCGGCATGAATCTGCGCGGCCTGCGTATCCTGCGCGAGGCCCTCGCGGCATCGCGTGTCGTGTTGCCGCAAGCGGCCGCGGCGCTCAAGTCGGAATGGCTCACCATCGAAGACGCCGCGCTCGCCTCGGTGGCGGATTGCCCCTACCTGCTCTTCAGCCTGTCCACCGACACCGCCTTCGCGTTGTGGCGGCGTGCGCAGGCGGATGTCGCCTTGCCGCGCTTGCCTCCGGGCCTTTGCGAGGGTCAGGCTGGTCAGGGCTTTGCGCGCATCGTTTGCTATTTCGCTTGGCAGACGGCGCAGTCGCGTCCCGCGGCCGCCTCGCTGCTACTCGGCTTGTCGCCCGCCGGGTGCGAGGCATTGCGCGCGCTCGAGCTGCCGCAAATCGACGAGCTCGCCGAAACAGCCGGCCCCTGCGTCAGTCTGCGCTGGGGCGACGACACTGCGTTCTGGCAGCGCCGTCTGGCTGCGGCCCGCGCACGCGACCGCAACGGCCTCTGGGAGGCCACGCTCGCGGGCGTGCAACGCCTGGCCGTCGTGTCGCGCAGCAACTGACCGCCGCGCAGCAGCTGACCGCCGCTCTGCAGTCATCGGCCGTGTTATCTTCTTCGGCCTGATGGAAGCACTCGCGGTCCGCGGTCTCGTCAAGCGATACCGCAATGGCGTAGAAGCCCTCAAGGGCATCGATCTCAACGTCGCCGAAGGCGACTTCTTCGCGCTGCTCGGTCCGAACGGGGCGGGCAAGAGCACCATGATCGGCATCTGCACTTCGCTCGTGACCAAAACGGCGGGCAGCGTGCGGGTGTTTGGTCACGATCTCGACACCGATCTCGAAGCGGCCAAGGCCTGCATCGGCGTCGTGCCGCAAGAACTCAATCTCAACCAGTTCGAAACGCCCGAGACCATCGTCGTCAATCAGGCGGGTTTTTACGGGATCCCGCGGCGTCTCGCGCGTGAGCGTGCGGAAAAGTATCTGACCAAACTCTCGCTCTGGGACAAGCGCAACAAAATGGCGCGTACCTTGTCGGGGGGCATGAAGCGGCGCCTCATGATCGCGCGCGCCCTGGTGCACGAACCGCGGCTGCTCATCCTCGATGAGCCTACTGCGGGCGTCGACATCGAAATCCGCCGCTCGATGTGGGACTTCTTGCGCGAGCTCAACGCGGCGGGGACCACGATCATCCTGACTACGCACTATCTCGAAGAGGCCGAGACGCTCTGTCGCAACATCGCCATCATCGATCGTGGGCGCATCGCCGAGGCCGATCGCATGGATCGCCTGCTGCTGACGTTGCACACCGAGTCTTTCGTGCTCAGTCTGCGCGACCCCGTGGCGCAAGCGCCCACGGTCGCGGGCTATGACATTCGACTCGTCGATCCGCAGACGCTCGAGATCGAGGTCAGCAAAGATCGTGACCTCAACGATCTTTTCACGCGCCTTTCGGCCGACGGCGTGCACGTGGTCACGATGCGCAACAAGGTGAACCGACTCGAAGAAATATTCATGCGTCTCGTCGACAAGTCGGGGGCAGCGGCATGAGTGCGGGTTTCGCCGGCGTTCGCTGGGTTGGTTTCCAGACCATCGTACTGCGCGAGTTCGGACGCATCCTGCGTATCTGGGGCCAGACGATCGTACCGTCGGCGGTTACCGCAGCGCTGTACTTCGTGATCTTCGGTAGCCTCATCGGCAGGCGTATCGGGCAGATGGACGGCGTCGATTACATGCAGTACATCGCTCCCGGACTCATCATGATGGCGGTCATCACCAACGCTTATGCGAACGTATCGTCGTCGTTCTTCGGCGCCAAGTTTCAGCGTTTTCTCGAAGAAATCTCGGTTTCACCGCAACCCAACTGGATCATCGTCGCCGGGTACGTCGGGGGCGGTGTGTTGCGCGGCCTGCTGGTGGGGCTCGCCGTCACCGTGATTTCTTTGATATTCACGCATCTGCCCGTGCATCATCTGCTGGTCACGCTGGTGGCTGTTTTGCTGACCGCAGTGGTGTTTTCTTTGGCGGGCTTCATCAACGGCGTGTTCGCCAAGAATTTCGATCAGGTGAACTGGATCCCCACCTTCATACTCACGCCACTCACGTATTTTGGCGGTGTGTTCTATTCCATCAATTTGCTGCCGGAGTGGGCGCGAACCTTGTCCTTCGCCAATCCGGTCCTGCACATGGTCAACGCCTTCCGTTACGGTTTCCTCGGCCGCTCCGACGTCCACGTCGGTCTGGCGTTCGGCATCATGGCCTTGGCGGCGCTGGCGTTGTTCGGCGTCGCGCTCTGGTTGATGGAGCGAGGCACCGGCCTGCGCGACTGAGTGCGCTGGGCCCATCGCTCGTCCGCCGATCAACATGCACGAGCCATTCCATCCGCCGCGGTGGCTGAGCGGTGCTCATCTGCAGTCGATCCTGCCGAGCCTGCCGTTGCGCCGGGTGCTGGTCGAGCGTCGGGCTCGTCCGTTACTTGCTTCGAGTCGCGAGTTGCTGCTCGATTGCGGCGACGGAGTACGCTTGCAGGGGTTTTTCTCGGCGGCGCCTCCTGCGGTCAGCGTGGCCACCAGAACTCTCGCGGTGTTGCTGCACGGTTGGGAAGGCAGCGCCCGTTCACTCTATGTGTTGTCGCTGGCGCAGACGCTGCACGAGCAAGGCCACGACGTCGTCAGACTCAATCTGCGCGATCATGGCGAGACGCACCACCTCAATCGCGAGTTGTTCCACTCATGTCGACTGCCCGAAGTGGTGGGGGCGGTGAAGCGACTGCAGTTTTTGTTTCCGTCGCATCGGCTCGTGCTCGCCGGGTTTTCGCTCGGCGGCAACTTCATGTTGCGCGTAGCGGCTGAAGCCGAGCGTGCCGATTTGCGTATCGATCACGCCTTTGGCGTGTCACCGGTACTCGATCCGGCCACTTGTCTCGATGCGCTCGAGAGCGGGTGGTCGCTGTACCACGACTATTTCGTGCGCAAGTGGTTGCGGTCGCTGCGACTGAAGCAACGGGCTTGGCCGGGCACCTTCGACTTCGGCGAATCATTGAAGTCCGGGGACCTGCGCGCGATGACGCGCGAACTCGTTTTGAAGCACTCGGGCTATGGATCGGTCGAAGAATACTTTCGAGGCTACGCCATCACCGAGGACCGGCTCGCCGGCCTCAGAGTGCCCGCGACGCTGATCACGGCCTTGGACGATCCCATCATCCCGGCCAAGGACCTCGCTCGATTGGCGCGACCACCCTGCCTTCGGGTGATCGTCACCTCCACCGGTGGGCATTGCGGATTTTTTGATTCCTTCGATGGTCCGGGTTGGGCCGATCGATTCATCCTGCGCGCGCTCGCAGCCACACCGGGTTCTGCTTGACCTAGAATCGGGCGATGCATCGACCTCCTCGCATGCTTGTCGTTTCGTTGCTGGCGCTGCTGCTTGCCGCCTGCGGCGAATTGCAGGACTGGCGCAGCACGCAGCGCGCCGACACGCTCGAGGCCTACGAGGCCTTCGTCCAGCAGCATCCGCAGAGTCAGTACGTGCCGGTTGCCCAGCGGCGCCTGGCCGATCTCGTCGAGCAACGCGATTGGTTGATCGCCACCGAGTCCGACACCGCCGAGGGCTACCGCGCCTTCATCAACAATCATCCGAAGGGGCGTTGGACGAGGGAGGCGCGCGTGCGCCTGCAGAACTTTCTGTCGACACCTGGCGTGCTCGGCCCGGCGGCGATCGAACCGGTCGAGTCTCCGGAGCCGCCCGGCATGCTGCCGAGCGACCCTGCGCCTGTAGACCGCACGCCGATCGCGGCCGCGAGCGCCGCTAGCGACGACAACCCGGGTGCCGAGGCATCGCACGTTGCGCCACCCATTGCCGCGCCTGCGGTCAACGTCGAACCGGCGCCCGTGACTCACCGCATCCAGCTCGGGGCGTACTCGAGTCGCGACAAGGCGCTCGATGCCTGGCGCGAGGTGCGTGCTCGCCACGTCGAACTGCAGGGCCTGGTCTCGCAGGCGGTGCTTGGATCGAACGGCAAGGTCGAGATCTATCGACTGCAGGCGAGTGTCGCGAGTCAAGAGCGCGCACGCGAGATCTGCCGGGTGCTGGTGGCGGCTCGCCAGGGCTGCGTATACGTGCCGCCGGGGCGCTGATTTTCAGCTGCGCCGCGCATCATCGGGCATCAGCGCATGTACGAAAATTTCTTTGGTCTGACCGAGCCGCCGTTTTCGATCACGCCCGATCCGCGCTATCTCTATCCCAGCGCGCGGCACACCGAAGCCCTCGGTCATCTGTTCTATGGCGTAAGTGCCGCCGGGGGATTCATTCAACTCACCGGAGAGGTGGGCACGGGCAAGACGACGGTGGTTCGCTCGCTGCTCTGCCGTGAGCCCGCCGACGTCGATATCGCGCTCATACTCAATCCGCGGGTGACGGTCACCGAGTTTCTGCAGACAATTTGCGAGGAATTGCGCGTGGTCGTGCCCGCCGACGGGCGCGATAGTGTGAAATCTTTGGTAGACGCCTTGACTGCGCGTCTGCTCGAGGCCAACGCTGCGGGGCGGCGAGTCGCAGTGCTCATCGACGAAGCGCATCTCCTCGAGCGGGACGTCCTCGAGCAGGTGCGGCTGCTGACCAACATCGAGACCGCGACTCGCAAGTTGTTGCAGGTGATCCTCATCGGCCAACCAGAGCTGCGCGATCTGCTCGCCCGTGAAGACATGCGCCAAGTTGCACAGCGCATCACGGGCAGGCTGCATCTCGATCCGTTGTCGGCCGACGAAACTGCGGCCTACGTGCGACATCGGCTGCGCGTGGCCGGCGCCACGAGAGAAATCTTCACGCCGGCCGCGCTGCGTGAATTGCACCGTCAGGGTCGGGGACTGCCGCGCCTCGTCAACGTGATCGCCGACCGTGCGATGCTCGCGGCATTCGCGAGCGATCGTCACGAGATCAAGCCCGCGATCGTGCGGACTGCTGCCGCAGAGGTGGCCGGAAGAGCGACGCGCTCGCCGCCATGGATTTGGTTGGCCGTGATGGCGACCGTGCTGGCGATCGGTGGTGCGGCCGTCGTGTGGCTGCGCTGAACATGAGAAAAAGAGCTATGAAGACATTGACGTTTGCGCGCTTCTCAACTGGGCGATTTTCACTCGTGGCCGCGATGTGGCTTGCGTGCTGTAGTGCGATCGCGGCACCTGAGGCGAATGAGGGCGCTTGGCTGGCATTCGGCCGTGACCCCGGTGGCAGCCAGCATTCGCCGCTCGCGCAAATCGACACCGGCAACGTTCGCAAGTTGCGTCAAGTGTGGACCCATCGCAGCGGTGATTTCGTCGACGCACCCTCGCCGAAGGGGTCCATCTTGCAGGCGACGCCCTTGCAGGTGAATGGCACGCTCTATTTCTGCACGCCGTTCAATCGTGTGTTCGCGCTCGATGCCGAAACGGGACGCGAACGCTGGGTCTTCGACCCGCACCGCGCCGATCCGAAAAGCGGTCGCGAGGCCTTGAGTCCGCCGCGGACCATGGCGAGTCGATGTCGCGGCGTTGCCTACTGGGAGAGCGCCGCGACGTCCGATGCGCCGTGCCAGCGTCGCATCTTCAAGAACGGCGAAAACGCACGCCTCTACGCCCTCGACGCCGAGACCGGTGCTTTGTGCGCCGATTTCGGCGCTGCGAAGGGGCACCCGGGTTGGGCATCGCACGCCGACTACGAAAATCACGGCGAAGGCATCATGGCCTCGTCGACCTCGCCGCCGGCGGTGCTCGGCGACATCGTGATTGCCGCGATGGCGGTCAACGACGGGATCGCCAATGCCAAGGATGGCATCGTTCGCGCCTTCGATGCGCGAACCGGCGAGTTGCGCTGGGAGTTCAATCCGATACCGCCCGAGTTTCGCGGCCGAAGCGGCGCAGCGAACGTCTGGTCGACGATCAGCGTCGATGTCGCCAACAACCTCGTGTTCCTGCCCACCACGAGTCCATCGACCGACTACTACGGTGGCGGACGTCGTTTCGAGATGCCGTTGGCGAACGCCATCGTCGCGCTCGATGGCGCGACCGGCAACGTGGTCTGGTCGCGACAGGTAGTCCGCCACGACCTGTTCGACTACGACCTCGTGGGTCATCCGCTGCTCGTCGACATCCGCAGGGATGGCCGCACCGTGCAGGCCGCTTTGCTGCAGACGAAGATGGGATGGCTCTACGGATTCGACCGTCGGACCGGTGAGCCGCTTTGGCCCATCGTCGATCGCGAGGTGCCCGCGAGCGACGTTCCGGGCGAAACCGCCGCGACGACGCAGCCCGTTCCACAGGGCATGGCGCCGTTCGCCAGACAAACTTTGAAGCGTGAAGATTTGTTCGGTATCACGCCCATCGACACCTATGCCTGCCGACGCCGCTTCGACGAGCTGCGCTACGAGGGCATGTACACACCGCCTTCCATTCGCGGCTCGATTCTTTTTCCGTCGGCCTTGGGCGGCGGCAATTGGGGCGGTGCGGCCTACGATCCGGCGACTAATTCTTTGATCATCAAGGCCGAAAATCTGGCGACAGTGATTCGAGTCGTTCCGAAGAAAGACTCGGCGGAAGATCAGAAGCCACCCAAAGATTATCTGACCCGACCTTTGGTGGGTACGCCCTATCGAATCGAGGGTGAGCTCTTCAACTCGCCGCTCGGTGTGCCGTGCACGCCACCGCCGTGGGGGACGCTGATGGCGCTCGATCTCGGCAGCGGTCAGCCGCGCTGGCAAATTTCACTCGGTCAGATCCGCCGCGCCGGTGTGACCGTTCCCAAGGGTGCAGGTTGGGGCTCGCCGAACGTCGCCGGGCCGATCACCACCGCCGGTGGGCTCGTTTTCATTGGCGCCGCCATGGATTCCAAGTTGCGTGCGCTCGACACTCGTACCGGCAAAGAATTGTGGTCGGCTGATCTGCCTGTCCCGGGCATGGCCGTTCCCATGACGTATTCGGTCAAGGGCAAGCAATACGTCGTCATCGCCGCCGGCGGCAACGCCCAGGTGGGCACGCCCATCGGCGATTACTTGATCGCTTACGCCTTGCCCGACTGAGCGAGCCGCTTCGTCAGCAGAGCAAAGATGCCATCGCCGTTCGAGCGTACGGCCCATTGCACGTTCTGAACACGGTCCGCACGCGGACGAAATTCGACGGCCGTGTGGCCGGCGGTCAAGGCAGATTCGGTTTCGACGTCGACGTGGCAGCGCCGAAATTCGAACAGCGAAGGATCGATCAGCCAGGCGATCGGGCAGGGGTCGTGCAGCGGCGAGCCTTGCTCGCGCGGGCCGTTGGCGGGCAGCGCATTGGAGAACTCGAGCAGGTCGAACGCCGCGCGCGCGGCAGGGGTCTCGAGTGCGCCGAGCGCCGCCGTTCTCGCGGGCGTGGCCCGTACCTGGTGGGTGGCGTCGAGGCCGAAGGCGTATACGGGCGGTCCTGCATTGAAAACCACCTGCGCCGCATGCGGATCGGCGTAGATGTTGTATTCGGCCGAGGGCGTGATGTTGCCGCCCGCGCTGCGTGCGCCACCCATGATCGCGAATTCGCGAATTCCGCGCAGTACCTCGGGACGACGCTGTATCGCTGTGGCGACGTTGGTCATCGGTCCGGTGATGACCAAAGAAATCGAGGCCGCAGCGGCATGCGTCAGTTCGTGAATCAGAAACTCGACAGCATGCAGTGCCTCGGGACCTTTGCGCGGCGATCCTGTCGGCAGATCGCCCAAGCCCGATTCACCATGAAAATGCCCGGCCTCCACCGGCTCCCTGCGTAGCGGCCGCGCGCAGCCCGCATGCACCGGCACGTCCTCGCGGCCGGCGATTTCGCGGATCAGGCAGGCGTTGCGCGCAGTCAGCGGGGCAGCAACGTTGCCGCCGACGGTCGTGATACCGCGCAGCTCGAGCATGTCGGGCGCGGCGAACGCCAGCAGCAGGGCGACGCCGTCGTCGACCCCGGGGTCACAATCGATGATGACTGCAGACGAGCTCATTCAGGCGGGCAGTGCGTCCCAGTACGCCTCGATGCGCTTGCGCATGGTGGCATCGGGCAGACGCCCTTGCGCGGCTCCGAGATTGTCTTCGAGGTTCGCGACTTTGGTCATGCCCGGGATCGCGCAGGTGACGGCTGGGTGCGAGACGACGTACTTCAGGAAAACTTGTCCCCAGCTGTGCGCATCGAACTCGGCCGCCCAGTCGGGCAGTTTTTGCTCGCGAACGCGGCCGAACAGATTGCCGTCGCGGCGGCCGCCGAAGGGCAGATTCACCAGCACGGCGATGCCTTTCTCGGCGGCGAGCGGCAACACCTCGTCCGCCGCACCACGATTGCCGAGCGAGTAGTCGACCTGAATGAAGTCGAGCTTCTGCGTGCGCATGAGGCGCAACATGTCGGGATACTGCGCGTCCTGCGAGGTGGTGATCCCCACGTAGCGGATCCGCTTCGCCGCCACCCACTCGGCCATCAGCGGCAGCAGGGCCTCGGCGCCGATCAGGTTGTGTACCTGCATCAGCTCGATGAAATGGGTCTGCAGACGACGCATCGATTCATCGATGCTGGCGATGCCCTCTTCGCGAGTACCCCCACGCGCCGTGACCTTGGTCGCCAAGAAGGCTGTCGGTCGATTGCCGATTTCGGTGAGCAACTCGCCGATCACGCGCTCGGATTCGCGATAAAGAGGTGCCGTATCGATGACGCTGAGGCCCGCTGCCGTGAGCCGTTCGAGCACGGCGCGACGGGCTGCCCGCTCCTCCGGCGTGGTCGGGCTGTAATTGTTGGTGCCGACGCCGATGACGGGAATCTTCTCGCCGCTCGACGGGATGGTTTTTCGCAGCAGTGTGGCGGCGAGCGACGACACTCCGGTCGCGGCAAGGCCGGCGACGGCGCCGCTCGCCATGCCGAGCAGCAAGGCCGTACGACGATCGATCAGGGCATTGACGATGCGAGTGCTCAAGGCGTTCTCCGATGAATTCTTAGGTCGGCAGCAGCAGCTGCGGCATGGGGGGTGCCAGTTCGGGCGAGGCTGTGCGCAGCAGTGTCCACGCCAGACAAAGATTGGACGATATCGCGGGGATCGGCAACTCGCGGCGGGCGGCTTGCAGCGCCCGCAAGGTCGGCATCCCGGTGCCGCTCAGGACCAGCGCATCGACACCTTGCAACTCGAGCTTGCGCAGCGCATCAAGCGCATCGCCGCTGGTCATTTCATAGATGCCGTGGGTATCGGTGAGTGCGGGATCGACTCGCAGGCGCGTGACGATTTCGACGCCGGCGAGTTCCCAGTAACGGTAGCCGGCCTCCGCCAGACTCTGCGGGTAGGGCGAGATCAGTGCGATGCGTCGGGCACCCATCGCCGTCAGCGTGCCGCGAATGGCTTGCGCGGCGGTGATCACGGGGATGCCTCGCATCTTGGAGGCGGTGGCCGTCAGCTCGTCTTCGAGCGTCGGACCCGCGCGATAGCTCGAGCCCGTGCAGCCAAATCCGAAAGCGGCGAGGCGCATCGACCCGAAGCTCGCGATCGCTTCGGGAATATGCCGGATGTAGTGATCGAGGCGTGTCTCGACGTCAGGTGCCGGATGCACGAGCCGGGTCGCATAAACGGCGACGCCCTCCGGCAGGAGGGCGCGCAGTTCGGGTTCGACGGTGGGATTGGCCTGCGGCGTCGCAACCCCCAATCGGGCGCGGGCGCCGTAGTCCGCACTCATTCGCAAAGGCTTTCGAGATACCCCTGAGCCACTGGCGACAGGCGCTTCATGGCGAGGGCACGAGCCTTCGGGGCATCAACAAGATGCTCGAGCGGCCCGGATACGAGCATGCGCAGCACTTGCGGGTCCTTGCGGGACACAGCGGCCATTTTGTTGAGTACGGTGAAACCGCGGTAGATCTTGGCGCGCGGTGCGCGGCGGTTTTCGATGGAGCGAGCGAGATATTGGCCGAAGCGGGAGTACAGAAAGTAGTCGTCGTCACCGACGTCGAAACGGGCTTCGGCAAAGAAGTCCGGGAAGTTCTTTTCTAGATACTGATTGACCTTGAGAAGACGGGGTCCAGGGTCGTTGTCTTGCGACGCTGAGATCTTCATTTCTTCTTGTCCACCTCCATCGGGTCCAGACAGCCATCTCTGGACGTCACGAGCGGCACCACACCTCGCAACGCGCGCGAAAAGTAAGACACACGGACCGCGAGTGCAATACCTTTGGAAAAATTTTTTTCGGAGTGCCCGCCGATGACAGACGACTCGCCACTCGCGCTCGCGAGTTTTCGGGCTCCGCTGCGCGCCTTGGTGTTCGGGGCGAGCGGCGGTATCGGTGGCGCCTTCGCCGATTTGCTCGCGGCGCACGATCGCGTTGCCGCGGTGTACGCGGCGTCACGAACCGCTACGCCGCCCTGGAATTTCTCGCTCGAAGATGAGGCTTCGATCGCAGCCGTCGCCGCCGCCGCGGCGGCAGCCGGGCCGCTGGATCTCGTCATCGTCGCCACGGGCATGTTGCACGACGAGCACCTGCAGCCGGAAAAAACCTGGCGCAGTCTCGACGCCGCGGCGCTCTCGCGTGCCTTCGCCGTGAATACGACGGGGCCCGCGCTGATTGCCAAGCACACGCTCGGTTTGCTGCGACGCGACGCGAAGTCGGTATTCGCCTGTCTCTCGGCGCGCGTCGGTTCGATCGAGGACAACCGTCTCGGGGGTTGGCATGCCTATCGCGCTTCCAAAGCCGCGCTCAACATGCTGGTCCGCAGCTGTGCCGTTGAGCTTCGCCAGCGAAACGCCGGTGCCCTGTGCGTGGCGCTGCACCCCGGCACGGTCGACACACGCCTTTCCAAGCCGTTTCAGAGTGGCGTGGAGCCCGCAAAACTCTTCACGCCGCGACGCTCGGCGAGCGCGCTGCTCGGGGTGCTCGACCGTTTGACCCCTGCCGACAGCGGTCGACTCTGGGCCTGGGATGGGCAGCCCATCCCGTTTTAACCCTGTATCGGCCTCCCGAGGCGGGTGGTAGTCTCGGGGGCTTGGGGGATGGCTCGGCGATTTGGGATGGAACCCGACGATGAGCGCGACCAAGACGGACTCAGGCACGACCGCCCCGGGCGCCTCTCGCCCTTTGGATGGCGTGCGGGTCATCGACGTCGGCAATTTTTTGGCCGGCCCTTATGCGGGCACGATCATGGCCGAGTTCGGTGCCGAGGTGATCAAGATCGAGCACCCGCAAGGCGGCGATCCCATGCGTCGCTACGGCACCACGACCGCCCGTGCCGATGCCACGCTCAAGTGGCTGAGCGAGAGTCGCAACAAAAAATCCGTCACCTGTGATCTGCGTCAGCCCGAGGGCGTTGCGCTCTTGCTCAAGCTCGTCACCAAGGCCGACGTATTGATTGAGAACTTCAGGCCCGAGGCCATGGAAAGCTGGGGCCTCGGTTGGGAGGTGCTACGCGCGGCGAATCCGCGGCTCGTGATGTTGCGTGTCACGGGCTACGGACAAACGGGGCCCTATCGACGACGCGCCGGGTTCGCACACATCGCGCAGGCTTTCGGCGGTCTCAACTATCTTGCCGGGTTCCCGGGCGAAACGCCGGTGCTGCCGGGCACCGTCCCTTTGGGCGATTACGTCGCAAGCCTGTTCGGTGCCATTGGCACCTTGATCGCGCTACGTCACGCCGAGCAGACGGGGCGCGGTCAGATCGTCGACGTCGGTATTTACGAGGCGATCTTCCGCATCCTCGAAGAAATCGCTGCCGCCTATGGCCTGCATGGCGTGGTGCGCGAACGCGAAGGCTCGGGCAGTTTCGTCGCCTGTCCGCATGGGCACTTTCGGACCCGTGACGATCGCTGGATCGCCATCGCTTGCACCACCGACAAGATGTTCGAACGTCTGGCGGCAGCGATGGGGCGACCCGAGCTTGCTTCTGCGGAACTTTACGGCGACCAACGCAAACGTCTCGCCGCGCGCGAGACGGTCGACGCCATCGTCACCGACTGGGTGGCATCGCTCGAGCGTCAGGCGATCCTCGATCGATGTCTCGAGATGGAGGTGCCTGCCGGCAAGGTGAACTCGATCGCCGATATCTTTGAAGACGAGCACTTTCAGGCCCGAGACAATCTTCTCAGCCTCGCAGCCGAGGGCCTCGGCGAGGTGGTCGTGCCGGGCGTCGTGCCGCGTCTGTCCAGGACTCCGGGGCGGGTGACCCACCTCGGACCCACCCTCGGTGATGCCACGCTTGCCGTGCTCACCGGGCTTTTGCAGCTCAACGCCGCAGACATTGCCGCGCTGCGCGGCAAGAAGATCATCTGAGCGGAGGCGCAGCGAGCCCATGACAGCGTCGGCGAACAACACCCAGGACGAGCGTCTGCCGCTGAAGGGCATTCGCGTGATCGACATCGCCACCGTGATCGCGGCGCCTTACTGTGCGACTCTGCTCGGCGAGTTCGGTGCGGACGTGCTGAAGCTCGAACACCCGGAGGGCGGCGATGCATTACGCCGTTTCGGTACGCCCTCGAAGCGCGGCGACACCCTCACTTGGCTCAGCGAGTCGCGTAACAAGCGTTCGATGACCATCGACCTGCGCACCGCCGAAGGTGCGGAGGTGTTCAAATCGATGATCGCCAAGGTCGACGTACTGTGCGAAAACTTTCGCACCGGCACGCTCGAGCGCTGGAATCTTGGCTGGGACGTGCTGCGCGAGATCAATCCGCGCCTCGTCATGCTGCGCGTCACGGGTTTCGGTCAGACGGGGCCCTACAAAGATCGTCCCGGGTTTGCCCGCGTCGCGCATGCGATGGGCGGCATTGCCTACCTTGCCGGCATGCCCAAGGGCACGCCGGTGACTCCGGGCTCGACCACCCTCGGTGATTACATGACGGGGCTCTACGGTTGCTTCGGTGTGCTGATGGCGCTGCGACACCGTGATCTGACGGGCGAGGGGCAATTCATCGATGCGGCCCTGTACGAGTCGATTTTTCGTTGCACCGAGGAGCTGGCGCCGGCCTACGGCATGTTCGGCACGGTCCGCGAGCGGCAGGGCTCATCGCACAACGACTTCGCGGTTCCGCACGGGCACTTCTCGACCCGGGACGGCAAGTGGGTGGCGATATCCTGTGCCACCGACATGCTGTTCGCGCGCCTTGCGCAGGCGATGGGTCGGCCCGACCTTGCAGCCCCGCACACCTATGGTGAGCAGGAGCAGCGCCTTGCACATCGTCACGACGTCAATGAAATCGTTCGGGACTGGTGTGGTTCGCTGACCCGCGAGGAGGTACTGCAGCGCTGTTATGCGACCGACACGCCCGCCGGGCCGCTCAACAACATCGCCGATATCTTTGGCGATCGGCAGTTTCACGCGCGCCGCAATATGGTGGCGATCGACGCGCCAGACACGGGTGAACAGATCATCGTGCCGACACCCGTGCCGCGCTTGTCCGAGACGCCGGGCAGCATTCGATCGCTCGGCCCGAGACTCGGCGAACACACCGAAGAAATCTTGCGCGAACTGCTTGGCATGAGTGATGTCGAGATCGCCGAGTTGCGGGCTCGAAAGGCGATCTAGAGGGTCAACGGATGGCGGGTATTCTCGGTGGGCTGCGTGTGATCGAAGGTTCGGCGTTCGTTGCGACGCCACTCGGCGGCATGACTCTGGCGCAACTTGGCGCCGACGTCATTCGTTTCGATCCGATCGGCGGCGGGCTCGATCGGCACCGCTGGCCCGTGACCTCGTCCGGGCAATCGCTGTTCTGGACCGGCATGAACAAGGGCAAGCGGTCCATCGCCGTCGATCTGCGCAACGCCCGAGGCCAAGAGCTGCTGACCCGGCTCATCGCGGCGCCCGGTGCCGATGCCGGTATTTTCAGTACCAATTTTCCGGCGCGGGGCTGGCTCTCTTATAAATCTTTGAGCAAGGCGCGTCCCGATCTCGTGATGGTGAATCTTCTCGGTCGCCGTGATGGCGGCTCCGAAGTGGACTACACCGTGAACCCGCAGCTCGGCTTCCCGCTGCTCACCGGGGCGC
>Ga0129336_10000219_pt1 | contig 31261 bp, 30 predicted proteins | sample CPB6_02_DNA_FD_96878 | JGI IMG/M metagenome (GOLD analysis project Ga0129336, IMG submission 96878) | Freshwater to marine salinity gradient microbial communities from Chesapeake Bay, USA - CPBay_Sum_0.6_0.2_DNA | ecosystem: Environmental > Aquatic > Marine > Coastal | place: USA: Chesapeake...
ATGAGGCGCTCGCGAGCCTTGGCCGCATCGTCGGACTCCCGGATGAGCTGGATGACCTCGTCGATGTCGATGATCGCGACCAAGAGTCCCTCGACGAGGTGCAGCCGCTCGCGGGCGCGGGTGCGTCGGTAGTCGCTGCGCCGGCGCACCACGTCGAGCCGGTGGTCCAGCCAGACCTGCAGAAGGGCGCGCAGCCCGAGCGTCTGGGGCTGACCGTCGACCAGGGCGACGGCGTTGATCGTGAAGGTGTCCTCCATCGGCGTGAGCCGGTACAGCTGCTCGAGGATCGCCTCGGCGTGGAAGCCGTTCTTGACCTCGATGACCAGGCGGAGGCCCGAGTCGCCATCCGTCAGGTCGATGACATCGGAGATGCCCTGGAGTCGTTTGGACTGGACGGCGTCCTTGATCCGGTCGATCACCTTCTCCGGACCTATGCCGTACGGCAACTCTGTGACGACGATGCCGCGGCGACGCGCACTGGTCTGCTCGATGCGGGTCCGGGCGCGCACGCGGAACGTGCCGCGTCCGGACGCATAGGCGTCGCGGACACCGTCCAGTCCCACGATGACCCCGCCGCCGGGCAGGTCGGGGCCGGGGAGGAGGGTCATGAGGTCGGCGAGGGTGGCCTCCGGGTGCTCGAGCAGGTGCCGCGCCGCATTGAGGACCTCGCCTAGGTTGTGCGGTGCGAGTGACGTGGCCATGCCCACCGCGATGCCAGCACCGCCGTTGACCAGCAGCTGGGGAATCGCCGCGGGCAGGACCTCGGGCTCGCGCTCCCGACCGTCGTAGTTGGGCACGAAGTCGACGACGTCCTCGTCGAGGCCTGCGGTCATGTCGAGTGCCGGCGGAGCGAGCCGCGCCTCGGTATAGCGCATCGCGGCAGGGCCGTCGTCAAGCGACCCGAAGTTGCCGTGGCCGTCAATCATCGGCAGGCGAAGGCTGAACGGCTGCGCCATCCGCACCAGTGCGTCGTAGATGGCGGAGTCGCCATGGGGGTGGAGCCGGCCCATGACCTCGCCGACCACGCGTGCGCTCTTGACGTGGCCGCGGTCCGGACGCAGGCCCATCTGAGCCATCTGGAACAGGATGCGACGCTGGACAGGCTTCAGGCCGTCGCGGGCGTCGGGCAGGGCCCGTGAGTAGATGACCGAGTAGGCGTACTCCAGGAAGGATCCGCGCATCTCCGCGGCGACGTCGATGTCGACGATCCGCCCGGGGCCCTCGGGCGGGGCGGGAGTGCGGCGAGGCATGCGGGCCCTTCTCGGTGTCTTGCTCGTGCGAACCAGGTGTGGAGTCGATTCTCGTGCCTGGCGCGGGTCAGGCCGGGATCGACACGTCGACACCCGTCGCCTGCCCGGCCGTCGGGGGGCAGTGGAAGAATGCCACGCATGAGTGATCCGGCCCTCGCGACCCGCCTGCGCAGTGACATCCAGAGGTCGGGCTACTACCCGGACCTCGTCGCCGATGCGCTGGACACCGCCCTCGCCGGGGAGCCCCTGGTGTCGTACGTCGTTCACCACGAGGCCACCTTCGATCGCGACGAGCTGCGCCGTCACATCACGGTGCTGGCCCTGACGCCGACGCGGCTCATCGTCGAGCACACCGACGAGCACCCGGCGGACGAGGCCCACGCAGTCGCCTCCGCCACCGCCTCGACCGAGGCCGTCCGCATCGAGCGCGTGGACTCCGTCGTGGTATCGCGCGTCGTGAGCGACCCCGCGCGCCATGCCCCGGGCGGCTCGGCCGCGGAGGTGGTCCTCACCATCGGCTGGGGGGCGGTCAGCCGCCTGGACCTCGAGCCGGCGAGCTGCGGCGACCCCTCCTGCGATGCCGACCACGGGTACACCGGGACCTCGAGCAACGACGACCTGTCGGTCCGGGTGTCCGAGGCGGCCGACGGCGCCGACGTCGTCGCCCAGGTGCTCGCCTTCGCCGCCGCCCTGTCGCTGGCGACGGCAGAGCGAGTGCGCTGACCTGTGGCGGACCGCCTCGTCACCCTCGCGGACGTCGGCACCTCCGCCGCAGCAGCATTGGGCCTGCCCGGCTGCAGTGATCGGATCGGGCTCGGCTCGGCACGCGCGGTCGTCGTGTGCCTGATCGACGGTCTCGGCTGGCAGTCCCTGCAGGACCACACAACCAGCGCACCCTTCATCGCGAGTCTGGCGGGTCGGTCCATCGCGGCAGCCTTCCCGACCACGACGCCGGTGGGTCTGGCCAGCCTGGGCACCGGCCTGCTCGCCGGTGCCCACGGGCTGGTGGGGGCTGCGTTCGAACTGCCGGAGACCGGCGAGGTGCTCGCTCCCCTGCAGTGGGGCCATCGACCGAACGCCCTGGCGGTGCAGCCGGACCCGACCCTTTTCGAGCGCATGGCCTCCCACGGCATCCGGGTGAGCACACTGAGTCCGTCCGCCTACGAGCAGTCCGGCCTGACGCGCGCGGTGCTGCGCGGCGGCGCGTATGAAGCGGTGGAGGACATCGGATCCCGGGTCGAGCGGGTGCGTGCACTCACCGCTGACCCGGCACGCTCGTTCACATACGTCTACTGGGGTGAGCTGGACCGCGTGGGCCACGAGCATGGCGTCGACAGCGCGGCCTGGCGCGACGCGCTGAGCAGGGTCGATCGGCTGGTGGAGCGCCTCAGCGAGGCCCTCGCCCCAGGAACCTGCATGGTCGTGACGGCCGACCACGGGATGGTCGACAGCCCGCCGCATGCGAGGTTCGACCTGGACGCGGAGCCCCTGCTTCGGGCCGGAGTCCGCCGCTGGGCAGGGGAGCCCCGCATGCGCCACGTGTACACCGACGAGCCCGAGTGGGTGGCGGCCGCGTGGCGTGACGTGCTCGGCGCACGGGCCGACGTCCTGACTCGCGACGAGATGGTGGACCGGGGACTGATGGGGCCTTTGTCACCGGACCACGTGGACCGCGTGGGAAACGTCCTCGCCATCGCCCGGGACCACTGGATCCTCGCCAGCCGGGTGGATGCGCTCGTCTCCGGGCTGCGCGGCCAGCATGGCGGCCTGACGCCGCAGGAGGTGCTCATCCCCGCGCTCGTCGAGCGCACTGCCGACTGAGGCGGCGTCAGTCCTCGCTGCGGCCGGCGCCGAAGAGGATCTCGTCCCAGCTCGGGACGCTTGCGCGTCCCTTGCGACCCCGGGCCTTGCGCGGCTCGCGCGGCGGGGGAGGGGTCTCGGGTGCAGCCGGTTCGGCCTCCTGCGGGCGTGGGTCGCCGTCGGGGCGGGGGATGGTGAGGGTCTGCTGCTCTGCTCGGGCCGTGGCCGGATGCGACATGCCCTGGGCCTGTGGCTCCTCGTGATCGTCGGGATCGGCCTCATCGCTGGGCACGGCGACGAGGTGGGGACGGGCTGCGGTCTCGCTGCGCACGAGCGCCACGTCCGAGGCGAGGTCCAGGGCAGCGGCGATGTCGACCTCGGCGTCGGCCGTCACGGCGTCCACGGGTGCCGCCCCCATCAGCGCCCGCGCACGATCGTTCAGTGCGTGCAGGTTGCGCCCGGCGGGGTCGTAGGTCCACTCCGCGAGGCTGCGGCCGCCGGCATCCGCGGAGACGATCCAGCGGCCGTCCGCACGGCGGTGGGAGTCCCAGGTGAGCTGCCGGGCATCGGTGCCGAGCGCCTGCTCGACGGCCTCCGCCAGCGTCGCGCCGCCGCCGGAGCGTCGTACCTCGACTGCGCGTGCCTGCTCCGCGATGTAGCCGCGCTCGGCGAGCATCGGCTCGGCATAGCGCAGCACCTTGGCCATGTCCCACCCGGTGCTGGCCGCCACGTCCTCGGCCGACTCGCCGGCGCGCACGCGAGCCTGCACCTCACGGGGGCTGAAGGCGTCCAGAACTGCTCCTGCGGTCGGGGGCGGGGACTTCCCGCAAGGGCGAACCTACCGGTTTCCCGGCGGTCGTGGGGCACAGGGCGCGCGTCAGGGTCGTTCGTCGACGGGGGACCCGGGCGTCGGGCCCGGTACCGGGTCATTGACGGGAACGACGGGCGGAGCCGACTCCTCGTCGGACACGGGCGCGTCGGCGAAACGTCGACGGCCGACGACCGCCGCCACAACGGTGGCCGCGGCGCCGGCGATCGACAGGACGAAGCCGATGGAGGTGCCGCGATCGTCGACGACGAATCCCGCGACCGCGGTGCCGAGCGCGAACCCCAGTGCCAGGCCGGAGGCGGTCCAGGTGAGCCCTTCGGTCATCTGCCGCCCGGGAACGAGTCGCTGGGTGAGGGTGAAGAGGGTGATGAGCGTGGGTGCCACCGCGAAGCCCCCGAGGATGGTGACGAGGCTCAGCGTGACCACCGTGGGCATGAAGGGCGCCGGCAGCAGGGTGAGGGTGAGGATCGCCGGCAGCATGACCATTTGGCGATCGAGGCCCATACGCCAGTGGCGGGCACCGAACCAGAGCCCACCCACCATGCTCGACAGCGCCCACAGGCCGATGATGACGCCTGAAGCACCCGCGGCGTCGCGCCCGGCGGTGAAGGCGACCACGCTCACCTCGTAGGAGCCGAAGACCGAACCCGTGGCGATCGCCGCGGCGAACAGCGTGGGCATGCCCGGGTGCGCGAGCGCGCCGGGGCGACGAGCGCCGTCGTGGGCGCCCGCATCCCGATGCACGGGTGGCTCACTGCGGCGCTGGAGTGCCAGGGCGATCGTGCCCGCGAGACCGAGGGCCGCGGCGACAATCAGCGGCAGCGGAAGGGCGACGTGGACCGCGAGCATGGCGGTGAGCGGGGGGCCGATCGAGAAGACGATCTCGTCGACGACTCCCTCGAGGGCGAAGCCGCCGCGTAGTGCCCTGCCGTCCGTCGTGGCCGCAGACCATCGGGCGCGCACCATCGCACCGATCGCCGGCTGGGTGACGCCGGCGCCCGCCGCCGCAAGCAGCTGCAGAAGCAGGGGTGCGCCCGCCTCGACGGCGATCACGAGCGTGACGAGGAGCAGCGCGTTGGCCGCAGCGAGCCAGGGCAGCACCCGGTGCTGTCCGAGCCGATCCGCCCAGCGGCTCGTCACGACGGCGCCGAGCGCGGCCGGGAGCTGGAAGGCCGCCGAGAGGATGCCGGCCACGGCGTACGAGCCGGTCCGCTCGCTGACGAGCAGCACGATGCCGAGCGACACCATCGCCATGGGAAGACGTGCAACGAAGCCCGTGCTGCTGAAGCGCACGGAACCCGGCACGGAGAGGGCCTGCCGGTAGGTGCTCAGCACGTGTCCGACGCTATCGCGCGCGGGCGACCCGCAAGGATGGGCGCATGGCGTCCACCGACCGAGTTGTTGACACCCCCGTCCTCGCGGACCTGCTCACCCTCCATGAGTCGCTCCCCGCGGCATGGCTGGCGGCGACGTCGGCCGGCGCATTCCTGCGCGACGAGCGCCCGCGCTCACTGGAGTTCGACACCAAGAGCACTCCCACGGACGTCGTGTCGGTAATGGACAGGGCGGCGGAGCAGCTCATCGTGGGAACGCTCCTGGACCGGCACCCGGGCGACGGATTCCTCGGCGAGGAGGGTGGCGAGCGCGCAGGACGGACGGGCCGGCGCTGGGTCGTCGATCCTCTAGACGGGACGGTGAACTACCGCTACTCCATCCCCCTGTGGGGTGTGTCCGTGGCTCTGGAGGACGCGGACGGCACGGCCCTCGGTGTCATCGCACTGCCGGAGTCGCACGAAGCCTTCGTGGCCGTGCGCGGCGCAGGGGCATGGCAGGTCCGGGGCCCGGCCGTCTCACGACTTGCCGGGAGCGCCTGCACGGAGCTGTCGCTGGCCATGGTCGGGACGGGTTTCGGCTACGCCGCCCCACGTCGGGTCCGGCAGGCCGAGGTCGTCCGCGAACTGATCGGCGAGGTGCGAGACGTCCGACGGACGGGCTGCGCCGTCGTCGACCTGTGCTGGACCGCCATGGGCAGGCTCGATGCGTACTACGAGTTCGGGCTCAACGCCTGGGACGTGTGTGCAGGCGCGTTGATCTGCCAGGAGGCCGGCGTTGCCGTGTCGGGACTTCGCGATGACTCCCTCGAGCCACTGATGGTCGCCTCCGCGCCGGGCGTGGCAAACGAGCTGAAGGAGCTGCTGCTGCGACTCGGAGCCGATGACATGCCCTGAGCAACCTGCGAAGGGGCGGGGTCGCGTCAGTCGATGCGCCGGAGTTCCGCTGCGTACCAGTGCGCATTGCGCACGTAGGTCGCGACGGCCCGCTCGAACTCGCCCTCGGTCACCGCGTTCTCGGTGATGCGTGCGGGCACTCCCAGGGCACGGCTGAGGGGTGGCACGACCTTGTCGTTGCCGACCACCGCTCCCGCGCCGACGAGGGCGTGTGGCCCGACTGTGGCGCGATGCAGGATGACGGCACCCGAGCCGATCAGAGAGTCATCCTCGATCCTGCACCCCTCGAGGTGCGCGTTGTGGCCGATCACGCAGCGGTCGCCGATGACGGTGTCGAGTTCTGCGGTGCAGTGCACGACGGTGCCGTCCTGCACGGAGGTCCATGCGCCGACGACGATGCGGCCGTGATCGCCCCTCAGGACGGTGGTCGGCCAGACCGTCGATTCCGGCCCGATGGTCACGTCGCCGATGACCACCGCGTCCGGGTGCACGAAGGCCGAGGGGTCGATCGACGGCGTGCGATCCCCGAGTGCATACAGCGGCATTCCGCCTCCCGTTCCCGGCCGTCCGCCGGCTCGTGCCTACCCTGCCATGCCTCCGTCATCTCGATGAGGCACAATCTCCGCGCATGCCCCGCGCGGGGGAAGCGACGAGGGAAGGGCGAGGATCCATGGCCACCGATTACGACGCGCCTCGGAAGACCGATGAGGAGCTCGCGGAGGACAGCCTCGAGGAGCTGAAGGCCCGTCGTGCGGACAAGGCCTCGTCCGCGGTCGACGTCGACGAGGCCGAGCTGGCGGAGAGCCTCGAGCTCCCGGGCGCCGACCTGTCGGACGAGAGCCTGAGCGTTCGGGTCCTCCCGCGCCAGTCGGACGAGTTCACCTGCGTCTCGTGCTTCCTCGTCCAGCACCGCAGCCAGCTCGACCACGAGGGCAAGTCCGGGCCGGTGTGCCGGGAGTGCGCCTGAGCAGTCTGCGCCGGACCCGCGACCCTCAGTCGGTTCGTGCCCCGAGCTGGTTGGCGATGCGGTAGACCGCAACCTCGACCACGGCAGCCGTCGCTGCTGTGACCGCGGTCCAGGCGACCGCCCGGGCGAAGGACACCTGCGGGTCTCGGGGTGCGGGGGCCGGATGGCCGGTCGCGCGCTCGTACCCCGAGGTGAGCAGTTTGCGCACCAGCAGGGTGGCGCCGATCGCCGCCAGGGGCGCGATGAGGTGCGCGAGCGGGTTGACGTGCACATCCGCGGGTGCCGGGTCTGTGCTGGAACCTGCCGTTGGGTGTTCGCTCATGGTCGCTCCGACTCCTCGGTGTCGCTCGCCTCTGCAGGGGAGCCCATCGTTGCAGTCAGCGCGCCTGCGAGTCGATCGGGGTGGCGGCTGCTGACGATCCACGCCGGATGCGGATCGTCCGGATCATCGAGTCGCACCAGCACGGCCTTCGACGAGGCCCACGGGCGGAGGAGCGTGTAGGCGCGTGCATCTGCGCCCGGGGCACGCAGAGCGACCAGCGCCTCGCGATCCAGCACTCGCGCGCCGGAGACGGATGTCCGAGGCAGGCGGGCCCGCCCTGCGCACAGGCTGGACTCATCGACGCGGATGACGGGTGACGTGCCCACGAGCAGTGCCGTCACGAGGGTTCCAGCAACAAGTCCCACGGCGAGGCCGGACAGGCCGCCGATTGCCGCGCCGTAGGCGACCGAGATCATCGCCACCAGTCCTGCGGCGACCACCCACGCCCCCCAGCCGGGCAGCAGTCGCTCGTGATGGAGTGAAGGACCCGGCATGAGCACAGCCTGACATGCCGGGGGCGGGGGTACCCTCACCCGGTGACGAATCCGACCTCCAGCGCGGACGCCGCCGGCCCGCGGTGGAGCGCCCCGCCGACCGCGGTCCTTCCCGAGCGCTCGCCCTTGGCCCCAGCCCCGGGGGAGGAGATCCCGTCCCACTACCGCTGGTGCTTCGGCTGCGGCGTCGACCACCCGACGGGCCTGCACATGTCGATCATGGCGGGGGAGGGGCTGACCGTGACAGGCGTGTTCCGGGTGACCGAGCACCACCAGGGGGCTCCCGGCCTGGCGCACGGCGGCGTGCTGAGCACGGCGCTGGACGAGATCCTCGGCTCCTTGAACTGGCTCCTCGCCGGACCAGCGGTGACCGGGCGCCTGGAGTGCGAGTTCCGGCGCCCGGTGCCCGTGGGCACCGACCTGGTGGTCCGGGCGGAGGTCACCGGGGTGCAGGGGCGCCGGGTCTACACCAAGGCGATCGGATGCCTGGACCACGCCGAGGGTCCTCGTGCCGTCGGCGCAGCGGCGGTCTTCGTGCAGGTGCCGCTGCAGCACTTCCTCGACAACGGCGATCCGGATCTCGTGCGGACCGCACTGCAGGATCGGGCGAACGGGGCGCCGCGCTGGCGCGCCGACGAGTCCGGATTCGAGCTGAATCCATGAGACCCGCCATCCTGCTGTGCATGCTCGACCCTGACCTGCCGAGCCCGGCGTACGAGCACCCGGGCGATGCCGGCCTGGACCTGCGCGCACGCCACGACGTCCGGCTCGAGCCGGGTGAGCGGGCGCTCGTGCCCACGGGGGTGAGCATCGCGCTGCCCCCGGGCTACGTCGGTCTCGTCTGTCCACGCAGTGGACTCGCGGCACGGCACGGGGTGGGGCTGGTGAACGCTCCGGGCGTCATCGATGCCGGCTACCGTGGAGAGATCAGCGTCGTCCTGGTCAACCACGACACAAGCCGCGCGGTCGACCTGGCTCGAGGCGACCGGGTGGCGCAACTGGTGGTGACGCCAGTGGCCAGCGTCGACCTCGTCCCGGTCGCCGAGCTGCCCGGCTCGCACCGCGGCGGCGGAGGATTCGGCTCGACCGGTGGCTTCGGGCCCGGGCATGGTGGGTAACGTTGCGGGCATTCGCCGCAGGTGAGGAGGGACGGATGGACGTGCGCACCGCTGGTCCCTGGGACCTGACCGAGACCGATGGCTCGATCGATCGGCTCGACATGGGATCCCTGCTGATCACCCCGGCACCGGGCATCGAGATCCAGGCGCAGGCGGACCAGGCGACCGGAACGGTCTCGCAGCTGACGTTCCGCAACGCGGACTCGATGGTGCAGGTCCAGCCATACGCAGCGCCGCGCAGCGGTGGTTTCTGGGAGGAGATCCGCGGGCAGATCTCCTCCTCGATCAATGCCTCCGGTGGACTCGTCGAGGTGGCGGAGGGCCCCTTCGGTCCTGAGCTGCGCGCCCAGGTTGTGCCCTCCGAAGGGGGGCAGCAGCTGCAGCCGGCGCGATTCTGCGGAATCGAGGGGCCACGCTGGTTCCTGCGGGCGGTCTTCCTCGGTGCCGCAGCGCGGCCGGGAGACGCGGCCACGATCCTGGAGGACATGATCCGCGGCCTCGTCGTCGTCCGCGGCATGGAGGCCATGCCGGTGGGCGCACCGCTGCCACTGCGGCTGCCGAACACCGGTTCCCCCGAGCCTGAGTCCGCCCCCTCGCCCCCCTCGCCCTTCGAGCGCGGACCTGAGATCACCGAGATCCGCTGATGTCCGCGGCGCGTGCGCGCGAGGCGTCGGCCGCGACCTCCCGTCCCGGCTGGTGGGCAAGACTGACGAGCACTCGCAGCGAGGCCGAGGCGCAGGGCCTGCGCGAGGACGTTCGGGCCGAGGCGGATCCCGACGTCACGCTCATCGACCAGTGCACCCCGGGGGAGCGCGTGGTGGTGCGCGGGATCGTGCGCAGCGTGACCGTGCCTGCCGAGGGCGCCATCCCCGCGGTCGAGATCGACCTCGATGACGGTTCGGGCCGGGTGCGCGTGGTGTGGTTGGGCCGGCGCCGGATCCCGGGCATCGACCCGGGACGGGCCATGGTGGTCCGGGGCCGACTGGCCCGGGCGGACGAGCGTCCGACGATCTACAACCCGCGCTACGAGCTCAAGCCGAGTGCCGGATGACCGTGTCCGACGACCCGTCGAGGGATGCAGACTCCGAGCACGAGTCCCCGGGGGTGACCCCGCAGGAGTCCCCGCCGGCGTCGGACGCGGACGCCTCTCCCGGCATCGAGTCGCCGGGTGATGTGCGACAGGAGGCGATCCTGCTCGAGCGCGCACTGGGCGGGTGGCGGGGGATCATCGACTCCGGGCTGCCCACCGTGGTGTTCGTCGTGGCCTACCTCGTGACGGGCAGCGAGCTGCGACCGTCGCTCATCGCCGCCCTGGTCGCGGGCGGGCTGATCGTCGTGTGGCGCCTGGTCCGGCGCCAGCCGCTGCAGCAGGTGCTGGCCGGATTCATCGGTCTGCTCATAGCCGCATGGTTCTCCTCGCGCACCGGGCGCGCCGAGGATGTATTCCTCCCGGGCCTGCTGCTGAACATCGGCTATCTCAGTGCCTTCCTGGTCTCGATCCTCGTGCGGTGGCCCCTGCTGGGGATCGCCATGGGGTTCCTGACCGGCGAGGGCACATCGTGGCGGCGAGATCCCGGCCTCCGACGCGTCTACGCAGCAGCATCCTGGATCTGGGTGGGAGTCTTCGGCCTGCGCATCGCTGTCCAGGTCCCGCTCTATCTGGCCGGTGCAGTCGCGCCCCTGGGAGTCGCCAAGGTCATCCTGGGCTGGCCGCTGTACCTCGCTGCCGCCTACGCGACGTACCGGGTACTGGCGCCGGTCTACCGCGCCAAGCGCGCTCAGGCGTGACCGAGCAGCCGCTGCAGTTCAGGCTCGTTGTCCGGGGCCGCGACGAAGAGCAGCTCGTCACCGACATCGAGTGGGTCGTCACCTGAGGGCGCGAACACCCTGGGTCCTCGGACGATGGCAACCAGAGCGGTGTCCTGTGGCCACGTCTGGTCGCCCACACGCTGGCCCACTACCGGTGAGTCCGACGACAGCGTGATCTCCACGAGGTTCGCCTCGCCCTGACGGAAGGAGAACAGGCGCACGAGATCACCGACGGAGACGGCCTCCTCGACCAGCGCCGAGAGCATGCGCGGCGTGGAGACAGCCACATCGACGCCCCAGGACTCGTCGAACATCCACTCGTTCTTGGGGTGGTTCACCCGCGCGACGACACGGGGGACCCCGTACTCCGTCTTGGCCAGGAGGGACACCACGAGGTTCACCTTGTCGTCACCCGTTGCAGCGACGACGACCTGGCAGGTCGACAGCTGCGCTTCGTCGAGTGCCGTGATCTCGCAGGCGTCGGCCATGAGGGTGTCAGCACCCTCAACCACGCCGGGTCTGGCGAGCTCGGCGTCGCGATCGATCAGCAGCACCTGATGCCCGTTGGACACCAGCTCACGCGCAATGGCGCGGCCCACCTTCCCTGCCCCCGCGATGGCGACGCGCATCAGGCCTCCTGAGGTCCGTGCTCGAACACGCGCTCGACCCGCTCACGGATCCCGTCCTCGAAGAGGCAGTGCACGAGGTCACCGTCCTGGACGACTGTCTGGTCGTCCGGCAGCAGACCCTCGCCGTACCTGGTGATGAAGGCGATCCGCGCCCCACTGGCCAGGCCGAGATCGGAGGAACGCCGGCCCAGCCAGTAGGCCCCCACATGGACCTCGGCAAGCACGATCCGACCGCTGGCATCGCGGTACTCGTCTTCGGCCCCGAGCGGAAGCATGCGCCGCAGGAACTGGCCAGCCGTCCAGGAGACGGTCGCCACCGTCGGGATGCCGAGCCGCTCATAGACCTGAGCTCGGCGCGGGTCGTAGATGCGGGCCACGACCTGCTCGACGCCGTATGTCTCGCGGGCCACCCGGGCGGCGAGGATGTTGGAGTTGTCGCCAGAGCTCACCGCGGCGAAGGCGCGCGCCCGTTTGATCCCCGCACTCTCCAGGGTCTCGCGGTCGAATCCGACACCCGTGACCGTCTGCCCGGTGAAGTCCGGGCTCAGCTTGCGGAACGCGGAGGCATCCTGGTCGACGACCGAGACCGAGTGGCCGAGCTCATCCAGGCGGTGCGCGAGGAGGGCACCCACCCGACCGCAGCCGAGGATCACGATGTGCACGGATGCACGCTACACGCACGCTGGACGAAGTATCGGGTCGTCGCGGGGGTAGGCTCGCTGGACGTGCCGACCTCCGATCTGCTCAAGCGGCTCTTCGTCGGTCGCGCCCTGAGCAATGAGCGGCTAGGGGAGACGATGCTCCCCAAGCGGATCGCCCTGCCTGTCTTCGCCAGCGATGCTCTGTCGTCCAATGCCTATGCCACGCAGGAGATCCTCGTGGTGCTGTCACTCGGCGGCTTCTCGATGTACCAGTTCGGGCCCTGGGTGGCGCTGGCAGTCATCGTCGTCTTCTTCACCGTCATCGCCTCCTACCGCCAGACCGTCCACGCCTACCCGAATGGAGGCGGCGACTACGAGGTCGTCAGCACAAACCTCGGGCGCAACTGGGGGGTGTTCGTCGCCAGCTCGCTGCTGATCGACTACGTCCTCACGGTCGCGGTGTCAATCTCGGCCGCCGTGGCGAACCTCGGGTCGATCATCCCGTTCGTCGAGAAGCACAACGTCTGGTTCGCGGTGGGACTGGTCGTACTGGTCATGATCATGAACCTGCGCGGGGTCAAGGAGTCCGGCGCGTTCTTCGCCATCCCGGTCTACCTGTTCATCGGATCGGTGTTCGCGATGATCGGCTGGGCGTTCGTCGAGATCCTCCTGTTCGGTCAGACCCTGCTCGCCGAGAGCGCAGGCTGGGAGGTCGTCGCGGAGGATGCGTTCGCCGGACTCGCTCTTGCGCTGCTGGTCGCGCGCGCCTTCTCGTCGGGCACGACGGCACTGACGGGCATCGAGGCCGTGGCGAACGGCGTCCCGGCATTCCGCGAGCCGAAGTCCCGGAATGCGGCGACGACTCTGGCACTGCTCGGCGTCATCTCCATGACGATGTTCGCGGGCATCACCTGGCTCGCCCTGACCACGCAGGTCAAGGTCGCTGACTCCGACGAGTCGCTGCTGGGACTGCCTGCGGGCCAGGCGCAGAAGACCGTCATCGTGCAGGTGGCCGATGCTGTGTTCCATCGCTCGAGCCTCCCCGTCCTGGTCATCGCCATCGCGACCGCGACGATCCTCGCGCTGGCGGCGAACACGGCCTTCACCGGATTCCCGGTGCTCGGCTCGGTCCTCGCGCGCGACGGATACCTGCCCCGGCAGCTGCACACGCGAGGAGATCGCCTCGCCTACAGCAATGGGATCATGGTGCTTGCGGCGATGGCGGTCCTGCTCATCGTCATCTTCCAGGCCGACGTCAGCAGCCTCATCCAGCTCTACATCATCGGTGTCTTTGTGTCCTTCACGCTGAGCCAGATCGGCATGGTGCGGCACTGGAACCGGCTCCTGCGTGATCCGGCCGGAGCGGGCGATCGTGGGCGGATGCTGCGATCTCGGGCGATCAACTCGTTTGGCCTGGTCATGACCGGCACCGTGCTCACGATCGTGCTCGTCACCAAGTTCACCAAGGGCGCCTGGATCGTGGTGGTGCTGATGCCATTGCTCTTCCTGCTCATGCGCGCGATCCATCGCCACTACGACAGGGTCCGCACGGAGGTCATGACCTTCGGCGACGCGAAGGTGACCCTTCCGGCGCGTGTCCACGTGATCGTTCTGGTCAGCAAGCTCCACAAGCCGACCATCCGGGCACTGTCCTACGCACGTGCGTCGCGTCCCACGACGCTGGAGGCTGTGACCGTCGACGTCGACCGCGACGAGACGCTCGCCCTCCAGCGCGAGTGGCAGCGGCAGGGCGTGCCTGTTCCGCTGAAGGTCCTCGCATCGCCCTACCGGGAGATCACCCGCCCGGTCCTGGACTACGTCCGGATGCTCCGGCAGGAGAGCCCGCAGGACCTCGTCACGATTTTCATCCCCGAGTACGTCGTCGGTCGCTGGTGGGAGCAGGTGCTGCACAACCAGTCCGCTCTGCGACTCAAGAGCCGCCTGCTGTTCATGCCGGGCGTCATGGTGACGAGCGTCCCGTGGCAGCTCGAGGACAGTCGCGACAATGCCCGCGACTGAGGCTGCATCCGATCTGCGGGTCGGCCAGGAGGTCGAGGTCGACGTGCTGCGGGTAGCCCATGGTGGCCACTGCATCGCCCACTTCGGCGGTCGGACGCTCTTCGTGCGTCACGCGCTGCCGGGCGAACGGGTCCTGGCCCGGATCACCCAGGTCTCGCGCAAGATCGTGCGTGCCGATGCGATCCGCGTCCTCTGGCCGTCGCCCTCGCGGGTCGAGGCCCCCTGCCGCTGGGCGGCCCCGGGGGCATGCGGTGGCTGCGATCTCCAGCACGTCCTCCCTGCGGCCCAGCGGGACTGGAAGACGGAGGTGCTCCGCAGCAGTCTCGCACGCTTCGCCGGCCTCGATCCCGAGCTGCCGCCGGTGGGCACGTGCTCGGTCGAGCAGCTCCCCGGAAGCGCGGACGGACTGCACTGGATGACCAGGGTGCGCTGGGCCACGGCGGCCGACGGCACTCGGGGACTGCGCGGCCACCGATCCCACGAGGTCGTGCCGGTCGACCACTGCCTGATCGCCGAGGAGCGGATCGACAGCCCGGACACCCACGCCGCGCCCACCACGGTGCGCCAGGTCCGCCATCGGCGATGGGAGGTACCGGCGCCCGTGTTCTGGCAGGTCCACCACGCACTGCCCGAGGCACTCGTGGGGGAGGTGCTCGACCAGGGCAGACCCGAGGCGGGGGAGACCTGGTGGGACCTCTTCTCCGGCGCGGGGCTGATGGCCGCATTCCTCGGCGAGGCAGTCGGAGCGGGAGGAGCCGTGGTGGCCGTGGAGTCCGATGCCGCCGCTGTCGGGTGCGGCGAGGAGGCCCTGGCGGACCTGCCGATGGTGCAGTTCGTGCGTGCGGACGTCGACGCGTGGATACACGACCGTCCGTCGGGCGATGCGACGTCCGCCCCTGCCGGCATCGTCGTCGACCCCCCAAGGTCAGGCGCCGGCGAGGGGCTGATGTGTCGGCTCCTGGCAGTGCGGCCCTCCCGACTGGTGTACGTCGCGTGTGACCCGGTGGCGCTCGCCCGCGATGCGCGCGTGGCCATGACCTGCGGCTACCGACTCGAGCGGCTCCGTGCATTCGACGCCTTCCCGATGACCCACCACTTCGAGTCGGTCGCCCTCTTCGTGCCGGACTCCTGACCGGGGAACCCCTCTCGGCATGCGATATCTTGACGTCAAGATTGTTTTGCGGACGAAGGGATCCTCGTGGCGAGCATCGACAGTTTCGGGGCACGTGGCTCGCTGCGCGTGGGAGCGCGCGAGTACGAGGTCTTCCGCATCGCCGCGGTCGACGGCTCGGCCCGTCTGCCCTTCACGCACAAGATCCTGCTGGAGAACCTGCTGCGCCACGAGGATGGCGCGAACATCACCCGGGCGACGATCGAGGCACTCGGTGCGTGGGACCCGGCCGCCGAGCCGACCGAGGAGATCCAGTTCACGCCGGCGCGCGTCATCATGCAGGACTTCACCGGAGTGCCCGTCGTCGTCGACCTCGCGACCATGCGCGAGGCGGTCAAGGACCTCGGTGGCGATCCGGCCCAGATCGAGCCGCTGAACCCGGCCGAGCTCGTCATCGACCACTCGGTCATCGCGGACTTCTTCGGTACGACCGAAGCCGAGCAGCTCAACGTCGACCTCGAGTACGAGCGCAATCGCGAGCGGTACCAGTTCCTGCGCTGGGGGCAGGGAGCCTTCGAGGAGTTCAAGGTCGTGCCGCCCGGGCAGGGCATCGTGCACCAGGTGAACATCGAGGCGCTCGCGCGGGTTGTCATGGCGCGCGGGGGTCTCGCGTACCCGGACACCGTCGTCGGCACCGACTCGCACACGACGATGGTCAACGGCCTGGGCGTGCTCGGCTGGGGCGTCGGAGGCATCGAGGCGGAGGCGGCGATGCTCGGCCAGCCGGTGTCCATGCTCATCCCGCGGGTGGTCGGCTTCCGACTCACTGGTGAACTCCCGGCGGGCGCAACCGCCACGGACCTCGTCCTGACGATCACCGAAATGCTCCGCAGGCACGGCGTCGTCGGAAAGTTCGTCGAGTTCTACGGCGACGGAGTGGGCGCTGTCCCCCTCGCGAATCGCGCAACGATCGGCAACATGAGCCCGGAGTACGGATCGACCGTCGCGATCTTCCCGATCGATGACGCGACGGTGGACTACCTGCGCCTGACCGGCCGGAGCGAGGAGCAGGTGGCCCTCGTCGAGGCGTATGCCCGCGAGCAGGGACTGTGGCACGACCCGGCCCACGAGCCGGTCTACTCGGAGTACCTCGAGCTCGACGTCTCGACCGTCGTCCCCTCCATCGCAGGCCCCAAGCGCCCGCAGGACCGCGTACTGCTGTCGCAGTCCAAGGGGGCCTTCGAGGAGGCGCTCCCGGGCTACACCAAGGAGCCGGCACGTGCGGTGGAGACGACGATCGACGGTCAACCGGTCGAGATCGGCCACGGGGACGTCGTGATCGCCGCTATCACCTCGTGCACCAACACGTCGAACCCCTTCGTCATGATCGGGGCCGGCCTGCTGGCCAAGAAGGCGGTGGAGCGCGGCCTGCAGCGCAAGCCGTGGGTCAAGACCACGCTCGGTCCGGGCTCCCGGGTCGTGACCGACTACTACGAGAAGTCGGGTCTGCTGCCGTACCTCGAGAAGCTCGGCTTCGACGTCGTCGGCTACGGCTGCACGGTGTGCATCGGCAACTCCGGCCCGCTCATCCCCGAAGTGAGCGCTGCCGTGAACGAGGCGGACCTCGCCGTGGTGTCCGTGCTGTCCGGCAACCGGAACTTCGAGGGTCGCATCAATCCCGACGTCAAGATGAACTACCTTGCGTCGCCGCCCCTCGTCGTGGCGTACGCCCTTGCGGGCACCATGGACATCGACCTGCAGAACGAGCCGCTCGGGGTGGATCCCGAGGGGCGTGCGGTCTTCCTCGCGGACATCTGGCCCTCCGCCGCGGAGATCGCGTCGGTGATCGACACGAGCGTCAATGCGGAGATGTTCCGGGCCCGCAACGAGGACGTCTTCGGCGGCGACGAGCGCTGGAGGTCACTCGCGACGCCGAGCGGTGACCTCTTCGCCTGGGACCCCGCCAGCACGTACGTGCGCAAGCCACCCTACTTCGAGGATATGGGGCGTGAGCCATCACCGGTGACCGACATCAGTGGGGCACGGGTCCTGCTCGTGCTCGGCGATTCGGTGACCACCGACCACATCTCGCCCGCCGGCTCGATCAAGGCCGACAGCCCCGCCGGCAGGTACCTGCAGGAGAACGGTGTCGCGCCACGGGACTTCAACTCGTACGGCTCACGGCGAGGCAACCACGAGGTGATGATCCGCGGCACCTTCGCGAACATCCGCCTGCGCAATCTCATGCTGAGGGACGTGGAGGGCGGGTACACCGTCGACTTCACCACCCCGGACGATGCTGTGGTCCCGGTGTACGACGCGGCGATGTCCTATGCCGCCCATGGCACGCCGCTGGTCATCCTCGCAGGCAAGGAGTACGGATCCGGTTCGAGCCGGGACTGGGCAGCGAAGGGCACGGCCCTTCTCGGGGTGCGGGCCGTCATCGCAGAGTCCTACGAGCGCATCCACCGGTCGAACCTGATCGGCATGGGCGTGCTGCCGCTGCAGTTCCCGCCGGGCATGAACGCGTCGACCCTGGGCCTCCAGGGTGACGAGGTGTTCACCATCCGCGGCGTCAGTGCGATGAACGACGGGGTGACGCCCCGCGCGGTCGAGGTCGAGGCGGTGGCCGCGGACGGGCGCACGGTCGAGTTCACCGCGGTCGTGCGCATCGACACCCCGGGCGAGGCGGACTACTACCGAAACGGCGGCATCCTGCAGTACGTCCTGCGCTCCATGCTCTGACCGGCGAATGGCCGCTGCCCCCGCCGGCTGGCCGCGCGACCTGCCGCCACCTGGGACACCCGAGTTCGATGAGCGGGTGACGAGTTGGCTCCTCGACCGGGGTCCAGAGGGGCTGCGCACGAGTGATCTGCGGCACCTGCCGCATGCGTTGGCGCGCGTCGTGGACCATTTCGTGGCCGGAGCCCTCCAGGGCATGCGCCAGGCGTACGCCACCGCACGCGGCGACCTGGCGGACACGGTCGAGCCCGACGAGCTCACGCGCGTGCTCGTCGCCCTCGAGGCTGAGGGAGCCCGGCTCCTCCAGGTGCAGCGGGAGGTCCGGATCGTCGGACGCCACGTGGCTGCCGGCCGGTCCTCCTGATCGGCGGGGCGCCCGCCCATCACCTACGATCTGCGAGTGCCTCTCCTCGACAGGATCCGCGACCCTCGCGACCTTCGCGCCGTGGCCCCCGAGGACCTGCCGGCCCTGGCTGAGGAGATCCGTGCCTTCCTCGTCGATCGGGTCTGCGCCACCGGTGGCCACCTGGGGCCGAACCTCGGTGTCGTTGAGCTGACCATCGCCCTGCATCGGGTCTTCGTGTCCCCGGACGACCTGATCCTGTGGGACACCGGGCATCAGGCCTACGTCCACAAGATGCTCACGGGGCGGTCGGAGGGATTCACCCGCCTCCGACAGCGCGGCGGGCTCTCCGGCTACCCGAGCCGTGCAGAGAGCATCCATGACGTGATCGAGAACTCGCACGCCTCGACAGCGCTGTCCTACGCCGACGGCATCGCCAAGGCCTGGCAGGTCACCGGCGACCTCGACCGCAGGCACGTGGTCGCCGTCGTCGGTGACGGAGCTCTGACCGGGGGCATGGCCTGGGAGGCACTCAACAACATCGCCGCCTCGGAGCGGCCCGTCGTGATCGTCGTGAACGACAATGCGCGCTCGTACGCCCCGACGATCGGCGGCCTCGCCCACCACCTGGCAACGTTGCGCACCACCCGCGGGTACGAGCGCGTCATGGACTGGGGGAAGCGCGTGCTGCACCGCACGCCCGTGGTGGGTGATCCCCTCTACGGCGCGTTGCACGGCATGAAGAAGGGCATGAAGGACATCGTCGCCCCGCAGGGGCTTTTCGAGGATCTCGGCCTGAAGTACATCGGGCCCGTCGACGGTCATGACGAGGCCGAGCTGGAATTCGCGCTGAGCCGCGCCCGCGACTTCGACGGACCAGTGATCGTGCATGCGATCACGCACAAGGGCCATGGCTACGCACCCGCGGAGAGCGACCTCGCCGATCACTTCCACGGGGTGGGCGTGATCGATCCGGACACAGGCCGTCCGGTCACGCAGACTGGCCCGACGTGGACTTCGGCGCTCTCCGACGAGCTCGTTCGCCTTGGCAGGGAGCGGGAGGACATCGTCGCGATCACCGCGGCCATGCTCGGACCCACCGGCCTTGATCGTTTCAGCCGGGAGTTCCCCGAGAGGACGTTCGACGTCGGCATCGCCGAGCAGCACGCGGCGACCAGCGCTGCGGGCCTCGCCTACGCCGGCATGCATCCCGTGGTGGCCGTCTACGCGACGTTCCTCAACCGCGCCTTCGACCAGGTCCTCCTCGACTGTGCGCTGCACAGGGCCGGGGTGACGTTCGTTCTCGACCGTGCGGGTGTCACGGGTGACGACGGCGCGTCGCACAACGGCGTCTGGGACCTGGCCATGCTCCAGGTGGTACCGCACCTGCGCATCGCCGCGCCCCGCGACGAGGCCACGCTCCGGTCCCTCCTCCGGGCTGCTGTTGCGGTCGCGGACGCACCGACCGTGGTCCGCTTCCCGAAGGGAGCCCTCGGACCGGCTATCCCAGCCTTGCGCAGCGAACTCGGCTATGACGTGATCGCGGAGACCGGCGATCCCGACGTGCTGCTCGTGTCCGTCGGCAGCATGGCCACGCTCGCCGTCGACGTCGCCGCGCGCCTGCAGGCCCAGGGCATCGGCGTGCTGGCCGTGGATCCGGGCTGGGTCAAGCCGGTGCACCCGGAGCTCGTCCGGCTCGCCCGTGGGCATCGACTCGTGGTCGTCGTCGAGGACGGGGCGCGTGTCGGAGGTGTGGGCTCCGCCGTCGGCATGGCGCTGCAGGATGCCGGCGTGGACGTCCCGGTGCGTTGCCTTGGGCTGCCTGACCGGTTCCTCGACCAGGGCAAGAGGTCAGAGGTGCTGGCCGAGGCCGGCCTGACCTCCCAGGACATCTCCCGCAGCGTGGTGGAGACCATGGCGCAGCTCGCCGAGACCGACCGCACGGACGCCGACCGCACGGAGGCTGACGGACTGATCGCCGGCCCGCGCCTCCAGCCGCCGACCCCCTAGGCGGGCACGGACGCGACGCCCGGGGCCAGGAACCGGCCCACTGCGTCGGAGGCACCTGAACGGTCGAGGTACGGCGTCAGCCCGCCGAGCCAGAACGGCCAGCCGGCGCCCATGATCATGCACAGGTCGATGTCCTGCGGCTCCGCCACCACGGACTCGTCAAGCATCCGGCGTGCCTCGTCGGCGAGGGCGAGGGACACGCGCTGAAGGAGCTGCTCGGCCGTGGACGGCGAGTCGCCCTGCACGAGCAGTTCGGCGAATCGGGGATCGATCACCTTCGTGCCGTCGTCGGCCTTGGTCCAGATCGCGGTCACCCCGGCCTCGACGATGCGGCGGAGGTTGTCCGAGACTCCGAAGCGGTCGGGAAAGGCCGCATGCATGGTCTCGGATACGTGCAGGGCCACGCCCGGACCCACCAGGGCGAGCAGGTCCAGCGGCGCCATGGGCAGGCCGAGCAACTGGCTCGCACGATCGGCCACCTGTGGGGGAGTGCCCTCATCGACGGCGGCCAGCACCTCGTTCAGGTACCGCGTGAGCAGCCGGTTGACGACGAATGCGGGGGCGTCCTTGACCAGGACGCAGGTCTTCTTCAGCTGCTTGCCGACCGCGAATGCTGTGGCGACGGTGGGGTCGTCGGTCCGCTCGGCCCGCGCGATCTCCAGCAGCGGCATCACGGCGACGGGGTTGAAGAAGTGGAAGCCCACCACGCGCTCGGGATGTGCCAGGTGCTCGGACATCGCGGTGACGGACAGAGATGACGTGTTGGTCGCCAGGATGCACTCGGATGTCACGACCTGCTCGAGCGACGCGAAGACCTGACGCTTGACCTCCAGCTCCTCGAAGACCGCCTCGATCACGAAGTCCGCGTCGGCGAAGACGGAGGTGTCGGTCGATCCGGTGACGAGGGCACGAAGCCGGTTCGCCCGATCCGTCGACATCCGGCCCTTGTCGACGTCGGCCTGGATCTGTGCACGCACGTAGTCCAGTCCCTTCGTCACGCGCGCATCGTCGAGGTCGGTCATCACGACCGGCACGAGCAGCCGCTTCGCGAAGAGCAGCGCGAGCTGGCTGGCCATGAGGCCGGCGCCCACGATCCCGACCTTGGCGACCTTGCGGGCGAGAGCGGGGTCGGGTACGCCGACGGGCTTCTTCGCCCGCCGCTGGACCAGGTCGAACGCGTAGAGGGAGGCCCGAAGGTCTTCACCCATGACGAGGTCGGCCAGCGCCTCGTCCTCGGCGGCGAAACCCTCGGTTCGCGTCGATGTCCGCGCGGCGCGCACGAGTTCCAGTGCGCGATAGGGGGCGGGAGTGGCCCCGTGGACACGGTCATCGAGCATGGCGGTCGCGAAGTCCACCACGCCATCCCACGAGTCACGGTCGACCGGCGCCCGCTCGACGGCGATGGTCCCGGTCAGCACGCCTGCCGTCCAGCGAATCGACTCCTCGAGGAAGTCGGCGGAATCGAGCACGACATCGACGACACCGAGCCGCAGCGCATCCGCGGGCCTGAGCTGGCGGTTCTGCTGAAGGGGATTGGCCACGATGACCTCGAGGGCATTGGCCGGCCCGATCAGGTTGGGCAGCAGCCATGAGCCGCCCCAGCCCGGGACCAGGCCGAGGAAGACCTCCGGCAGGGACATCGCGGCAGCGGCAGATGACATCGTGCGATACGTGCAGTTGAGGGCGAGCTCGGTGCCGCCGCCCATGGCGGCCCCGTTGACGAACGCAAAGGTCGGGACACCGAGCTCCGAGAGTCGTCCGAACACGCGGTGACCGAGTCGACCGAACTCCTCGATCACCGCGCGGTCGCGCACGAGCCCGATGGCCGAGAGATCAGCACCCACCGCGAAGAAGAACGGCTTTCCGGTCACGGCCACGGCGGCGATGTCGCCCATGGCACTGACGGCATCGATGGCGGCGTCAAGCGAGGCGAGACCACCCGGGCCGAAGGTCGTTGGTCGTGTGTGGTCCCGGTCGTTGTCCAGGGTGATCAGAGCGAGGGTGCCCGCCCCCGCGGGCATCTCGACCCGGCGCACGCGGGCGTGGGTCACGACCTCGTCGTGGCTGCCCTGCTGGTCCTGCTCCCGCGTCGTGGCGCTCATGCCGCACTCTCCGTGTGACCGATGTTCTCCCAGATGACCGTCCCGCCCATGCCCAGACCGATGCACATGGTGGTGAGCCCATAGCGGGCGCATGGCGTGCGCTCGAAATCCCTCATGAGGTTGCCCATCAGCCTGATCCCACTGGAGGCGAGGGGATGGCCCACGGCGATCGCGCCGCCCATGGGGTTCACCCTTGGGTCGTCGTCCGGTATCCCGAAGTGGTCGAGGAATGCGAGCACCTGCACAGCGAAGGCCTCGTTGATCTCGAAGAGGTCGATGTCCCCGATCGTCAGGCCCGCACTCTCGAGCGCCTTCTGCGTGCTGGGCACCGGGCCGACGCCCATGACCTCCGGCTCGACGCCGGCGAAGGCGAACGACACCATTCGCATGCGCTTGGCCAGGCCGAGTTCGTCGGCCATCTCCTCCGATGCGAGCAGCGCGGCCGTGGCGCCATCGGTGAGCCCGGACGAGTTGCCCGCGGTGACCCGACCGTGCGGTCTGAACGGAGTCTTGAGCGACGCGAGCCCCTCGAGCGTGGTCTCGGGCCGCATGGCCTCGTCGGCGGTGAGCAGGCCCCACCCGTGCTCTGCTGAACGGGCCGCGACAGGGACGAGATCGGGCTGGATCCAACCCTCTGCGTACGCGTGCGCCGTCTTCGTCTGCGAACCGAGGGCGTAGGCATCGGCGCGCTGCTTGGTGAGCTGGGGGAACCGGTCGTGCAGGTTCTCGGCCGTGGCGCCCATGATCAGCGCGTCGGTGTCGACGAGCCGCTCGGCGAGGAAGCGCGGATTGGGGTCCATGCCCTGGCCCATGGGATGACGCGACATGCTCTCGACGCCACCGGCCAGGGCGACATCGTAGGCGCCGGCCATGATCCCCGAGGACAGCGTCGTCACCGCGGTCATCGCGCCGGCGCACATGCGGTCGATCGAGTAGCCGGGCACCGACCTGGGGATCCCGGCCAGCAGTGGGGCGGAGCGTCCGAGGGTCATGCCCTGGTCGCCGGTCTGGGTTGCCGCGGCGACTGCGATGTCGTCGATCCGCTCGGGCGGCAACTGAGGATTGCGCCTGAGGATCTCGCGGAAGATGCGCACGACGAGGTCGTCGGCCCTGGTCTCGGCCAGTGCGCTCCCCGCTCGACCGAAGGGTGTGCGGACAGCGTCGACGAGCACGACGTCGCGGAGCATGCGGGACACGATGGGACCTCTCGCCGGGGACGGTTACCGGATATTACCCGTCAGTAACTTCCGGCCGCTACCGCTCGGCTGGAGGTTCGGGCGCGCAGGCAGCTACCAGGTCCGGCAGTACCAGTTCCACCTGCCACGCCCGTGCTCCACCGTCGAGCAGGGCCTGCTCGATCATCGCCTCGTCCGCCGGCACAGGGGGTTCCCAGCAGATGCGCCGGACCAGGTCGGGGGCGAGCAGGTTCTCGACGGGCATGCCGACGGCCTCGGCCTTGTGGGCCAGCGCCTCGCGGGCGGCGACGAGCCGACGATGGGCCGCCGGCTGGCGCTCTGCCCAGGCGCGCGGAGGCGGGGGCCCCTCGCCCCGGGTGGCGCGTGCGGGCAGCTGGTCATCCGGCAGGTGCCGTGCCCGGTCGTAGGCGGCCCACCACTGCCGTGCATACCGCTGCGCTCCGCGGCCGTGGAATCCGTCGACGGCGAGGAGTTCGGCCATCGTCCCAGCGCTGGCGAGCGCAGCGGCGATGATGGCGGAGTCCGGCAGGAGGCGGCCCACAGCGACATCCCGCTCGGCGGCGATCGCATCACGCTGGCCCCACAACTCTCGCACTATCGCAAGGCCACGGGGACTGCGCACCCGGTGCAGGGAGGAGGTGCGACGCCAGTCCTCCGCAGTCCGCGGTCGAGGTGTGAACGCCAGGAGCGCCGTGAACTCCTGCCTCGCGTAGTCAACCTTGCCCGCCTCCTGCAGTGAGGCCTCAAGGCTGTTGCGCAGCTCGACCAGCAGCTCGACGTCCAAGGTCGCGTAGCGCAGCTGCGCGTCGGACAGCGGTCGCTGCGACCAGTCGGTGGCACCGTGCCCCTTCTCCAGGTGGGCACCCAGCTCTGACATCACGAGCGCAGAGAGGCTGACCCGTTCGCGCCCTAGCAGGCGACCGGCCAGCTCGGTGTCGAACAGGGCCTGCGGGTGGAGGCCGAGCTCGGCCAGGCACGGCAGGTCCTGCGTCGCTGCGTGCAGGATCCACTCGGGCCCCGACAGCACCTCGGCAAGAAGCGCAAGGTCCGGCACGGCGATCGGGTCGATGAGGCCGCTGCCCGAGCCCTCGCGGCGCACCTGGATCAGGTAGGCCCGCTGGCTGTAGCGGAAGCCCGAGGCACGCTCCGCGTCGATGGCCACCGGCCCATGCCCGGCGCGCAGGCGCCGGCAGAACTCGTTCAAGGCAGCGGCGTCGGCGATGAGGTCGGGGACACCGTCGCGGGGCTCGAGCGGTGGAGGCAGGTCGACGGCGGCGGGCTGCCCGTCGGCGGGCTGGTCGTCGGCGGGCGCGGTCAACTCCTGACCCGACGGCGGCGCTGGTCGACCACTGCGACACCCGGCGGGATCGGCGGCAGGCCCGCCGCCTGGCCTACGAGGTCGAGCCAAGCCTCGGCATGCACGGCGATGCTGTCGACGAGGTGCCCTGCGGAGTCGTCGGAGGGCGTCCACGAGGCGCGGATCTCCAGATGGCCCTCGCCCGGACGGTCGGACAGTGTGCCGAACGACCGGCCGGACGACCGGGTAACAGTCCCGCCGAGGTGGGTCACGTGGCATGAGCGCAGCGCAATGACCTCCTCCACCCAGCTCCAGGCGACATCGGTGAGCAGGGCGTCATCGATCAGGTCGGACTCCACCTGGGCGCGCACGAAGACCACTGCCCGGAAGGAGCCGCCCCACTCGTCCACGCCGTCGGGATCGTGGAGCAGCACGAAGCGGCCGCTGGCGAGATCGGACTCCGGATCGGCCATCTCTACAGTGACCGCCAGGGTCGAGGGTGCCAGACGCGCGGGAGCCGGTGCCTCGCGGAGCAGGAACTCCGGTCGCACGTTCAGTGCAGCCAACTGGGCCACAGCCACCGCGAACGCATCGTCCTCAGGGATCGGTCTCACGTGGTGAGGGTACGTTTTCGCTCCGCCCCCTCCCGGGTGGCGCGCCGCTGCACTCCTAGGGTGGCGGAATGGGAGCGCTCCTCGCCCTCTCGGCGAGCCTGATGTGGGGTGCCGCGGACTTCCTCGGCGGAGCCCTCTCCCGACGCATGCCGGCCCTCGCGGTGTACGGGCTGAGCCAGGTCGTCGGCCTTGCCGCGCTCATCGTCTTCGCCACGGCCACGGGCGCCTGGGACGCAGATCCGGCCTTCTGGCCCTGGGCCATCGGTGCCGGTGTGCTCGGGATCGTGTCGATGGTGACGTTCTACGCGGCCCTCGCGATCGGTCCCATGGGCATCATCTCGCCGCTGGTGGCGCTCTCCGTCCTGATCCCCGTGGGCTACGGGCTGCTGCGTGGCGAACAGCCTGCGGGCATCGCGATGGTGGGCATCCTCGTCGCCGTGGTCGGTGTCCTGCTGGCCAGTGGGCCGGAGCTCTCCGGGGGACAGTCGCCCCGGGCACTGGTGCTCGCCGGCACGTCCGCACTGGCGTTCGGCGTGATCGTCATCTTCATGGCGGAGGGCAGCAAGTACAGCGCGACGATGACGGTCACCGGAATGCGCATCACGGCGGTGACATGCCTGATGTGCGCAGCTGTCTGGGCGCGCAGTGTCGGCAACCCGACCTCGCGCGACATTCTGCCGCTGGTCGCCATCGGCATTTTCGACGCCGCAGCCAACGTAGCGTTCGGGATGGCCACCGCCCTCGGCATGCTCGCGACGGTCTCGGTGCTCGCCGCGCTCTATCCGGTCGTGACAGCGGTGCTGGCCGCGATCGTGCTGCGCGAGCGGCTGAAGCCGGTGCAGTACATCGGAGTCACGGGCGCGATCATCGGTGTCGTCATGATCAGCGCAGGTGCGTGACCTAGGTCGGCTCGAACGTGAGGCTCACCGAGTTGATGCAGTACCGCTGATCCGTGGGCGTCGCATAGCCCTCACCGGTGAAGACGTGGCCCAGGTGCCCGCCGCACGACGCGCAGCGCACCTCGGTCCTCATCATGCCGAGAGAGGTGTCCTCGAGCAGGATCACCGAGTCTCCTGCCAGCGGCGTGAAGAAACTCGGCCACCCGCAGTGGCTGTCGAACCTCGCGTCGCTGCGGAACAGCTCGGCCCGACAGGCACGGCACCTGTAGACACCCACGTCGTGGTTGTCGGTGTACGCACCGGTGAACGGTGCCTCGGTCCCGCCGGCTCGCAGGACGCGGTACTCGTCCGGCGCCAGCTCCTCGCGCCACTCCGCCTCGGAGCGTGCCCGTGGGTAGGCGGTGCCGTCAGGGCGCTCGGGTCCATCCGATGCGGGAGTGCTGTGGGCCATGCGGGGACCCTAGGCCAGCACGCGTGCCCGCGCACGCGCGCGGACGGGTCGACAGGCTCGCGCGGCGCCCTGCGCGCTTTCGTGGGCGGTAGGGTCGCGGCGTGAGCGAGATGCTGGACACGCGGGGTGCATGGCTGCGTGACGATGAGCTGGCGTCGGCGCGCGAGCGGCTGCCGATCGTCTACATCGATGCGGTGCCGGTGCGCACGGATCCCAGGGGGGAGATCTCCTCGATCGGTCTCCTGCTGCGGGCCATGCCCGACGGGAGCATCTCGCGGGCGATCGTCTCCGGTCGGGTGCTCTACGGCGAGCGGGTGCGCGATGCCCTCCTGCGCCACCTCGAGAAGGATCTCGGGCCCGTCGCGCTGCCGCGCGTGGCGCCGTCGCCCCAGCCCTTCACCGTCGTTGAGTACTTCCCCGATCCCCAGGTGACCGGGTTCCACGACCCTCGCCAGCACGCGGTCTCGCTCGCGTTCATCGTCCCCCTCGACGGGGACTGCTCACCCTCGCAGGAGGCGCTCGACCTGGTGTGGGTCACGCCCGAGCAGGCGCTGTCCCCGCAGTTCGAGGCGGAGATGGAGGGCGGTCAGGGCCGGCTCGTGCGCATGGCCCTCGCCCATTGCGGGCTCCTGCCCTGAGGCGCAGGCGGCCGCGCCAGCCTCAGTGCCGGTACTGAGCCCTGACTGCTAGTACGGGTCGATGCCCAGCAGCGTCTCGTCCTCCGGTGTCAGGTCGGTGGGTCGGTCGGCGAACTGGTCGTAGTAGGGGTCCGCCCGCTCGGCATCGGTCTCGTCGTCGACGTAGGAGTCCTGCTCGGGGTCCAGCAGGTTGACCACGTGCATCGCCGACTGCTCCGCCGGCAGCCATGGCCGCGGGGTCAGGCCCCCGGCGTGCATCGGGTCGTCGCTGGCATCCTCGGCGTCCTCGATGGCCAGCGTGGACTCGATGGCCTCGAGCGGGAAGAGCAGGCCGTCGAGATCACCCTCCCCGCCACCGCCGTTGAGCGCGTTGTGCGTGGCCTCGGCCTCCATGATCATCGAGAGCCGCTCGGCCTGATCGGCAGCGTCACCGGCGGAATCACCGTGCGATGCCGTCGCCCGTGCCACCTGCGAGGGCGACGATGCATCGACCACTTCCTCGTTCATGGCCACCTCCTGATGGGTTCCCTCTCACGGTAGACCCGCGCGCCCTGCGATCGCATCCGCTGGAGACAGGAGTTCAGGCGTCCGTTCCCGGTCCGATGCCGAGGGGGGAGCCGACGGAGACGGCGAGGGCACGGATCCGCGCGAGCGTCGCGTCGTCGCGCACCACCCCGACTCCGGCTCCCGTCGACTTCGAGAGTTTGATGCCCGCGACGTCCACGACCAGACCGTGGTGGCGGATCCGCGTGGCGAGGAAGGCGGGGTTCGGCAGGTACTGCGCAAGGTGGACCTGCGCTGCCGACGACTCGCGCAGGTCCTCGCCCCGCAGGATGTGCGTGACACCGTCCGCCGTGTCCTCGATGAGGGAGACCCACTGGTACGCAGGGATGTCATCGCGCCGCCAGATAACGAAGTCGCCCATGGCGACGTCGAGGCGCACGACCTGACCGTCCATGTTGATCGCGGTTCCCTCGGGCACGGCGATGCGCAGGGCGGTGCGCCCGGCCTCCAAGGTGAGCCCGCGCGTTCGGCAGCCACCCGGGCAGCCGCCGGTCGGGATGCGCGTGACCTGGCTGCGGCTGCACGCACAGGCGTAGACGGGCAGGCCCGCGGTGCGCGCCTCCTCCAGTGCACGGCGGGCCTCGGCGACACGATCGGACCGTCGCGCATGCGCCTCGTCCGGGGTGCGTGGGCCGTTCATCCACGTCACACCGAGCCAGTCCAGTACCTCGAAGACGTCCTCGAGGTACTCCTCGCGCAGCCGACCCTCGTCGACATCGTCGATCCGCAGGTCGAGGCGAGCGCCGAGCTCGCGGGCCCACCACGACGCGAGCAGGAAGTTCACCGCATTGCCCTCGTGGAGCCGCCCGCTCGGTGTGGGCGCGATACGCGTGACGGGCCCGATCATGCGGCGAGCCTAGGAGGGCGTCGGCACGCCTCCTGCCGCGGCACGGGTCGACGTGGCACTCTGGTCAGGTGCTTCCCCGGCTTCTGGTGTCCATCCTCGTGTCCGGGGCCCTGTGCGTGGGTGCGGCGGTGCCCGCGACCGCTGCGACCCGCGACTGGGAACCCTCGTCGTGGACGGGCCTGGCGCTCGGGGCGCCGGTCCCGGCGGCCGGCCTGACGGCACCCATGCCAGCCCCGTTGCCGCCCACGGCCTACCTGCCGATCGCCTACGAGGGGCAGACCGGCTGCGACTCCACCCCGAAGCCGGGCGCGCTCTACTTCGCCGCGCTCATCCGCGCCACCTACGGCAGCGAGCAGTCGATCGGCATCCCCCGTGGCTGCGAGGTCGGCGGCCGCAGCGAGCACAAGGAGGGGCGCGCAGTTGACTGGATGATCGACGTGCGTGACCCTGCCGAGCGCGCCAAGGCGGAGGCGTTCCTGAACTGGCTGCTCGGTCCCGATCAGGCGGGTCGGCCGCACGGTCACGCGATGCAGCTCGGCGTCATGTACATCGGGTGGCATGACCGAATGTGGCGCGGATACCGGCCTGAGGTGGGGTGGACCGAGCTCAAGAGCTGTTTCAGCACACCCGACCCGAAGTACGACAACCACTGCCATCGCAATCACATCCACATCTCCCTCACCTGGGCAGGGTCTGCATCGGCCACGGCTCCCGCACCCGGTGCCCCCGTCGCCCCGGCCCGTCCCGCGGCGCCGGCGCAGCCGGGGCTGGACAACGACGACTTCATGTCAGTCGGCTCCGAGCTCGGCTTCATGACCGAGGAGGGCGACCCTCTCGAGCCGGGCGAGCTGCGCACGGTCGACCTCGCCCCTGTGGCCTCGAACGCCGGCACGGCGCTCGTTCTCGTGACCTCCCAGAGCACCGAGAGCGATGGCCGGCTCCGTATCGGCATGGTCGAGGCGAAGGCCTCTGTCGGCGTCGACATGGGCAAGCGTCGGATGCGGACATCCGTCGTCGAGGTTCCGGTCGCGAACGGCCAGGTGCAGATCGCCGCGCCCAAGTCCGGTGCCGTCGATGTGCGCGTCGACGTTCTCGGCTACACGATCGCGGGCGGAAGGCATCGCGCCATCGCGATCACGCCGGTGACCCTCGCCAAGGGACGCTTCCGGCCGGGCAGGGTCCTGGACCTCAGGGTCCGGGGCGAGGGCGATGTGCCCCGCAAGCGGTCACGTGCGACAGCCGTGCTCCTGCGAGTGACCAGCGAGGGCAGGGGGCAGGCGGGTCGCTTCGTCGCGTACCCGACCAAGGGTGCAGAGCTCGGCACGTCGGCTGCGCGGGTCCTGGAGTCCGGTGTCGCCACGAGTGTCATCGCTGCCGATATAGGGGCCGACGGCAAGGTCGCGCTGGCGACATCAGTGCCGACCAAGGCGCGCGTCGAGATCATCGGTTACGTCGCCGGCTGAGACTCGCGCCTTGGTCGGTTCCGGACGTCGAGTCTGGGGCGCCGGCGCGAGATGACCGGGAGAAGTTACGCACAGGTGCTGCTTCCGGGCCCCAATCCGTCGTTTGTCCCGTGTCGCGGGACAAACGAACGAGACGTGGCCGAATCCGGGGGTTTTAGCTCGGTTCTCCCGTGTCGCGGGACAAACGAGCGGGTTGGTGTCCGAGGGGGGACTTGAACCCCCATGCCCCTGAGGGCACTAGCACCTCAAGCTAGCGCGTCTGCCAATTCCGCCACCCGGACGAGTGCGCCGTCACTATACAAGCGCGCGCAGGTGCCCGACGCGGCAGGATGGGTCCATGCCGGTGACCAGCACTCCCGAGGACGAGGTCGTCTCCATCACCGCGGACCTGATCCGGATCGACACCTCGAACTTCGGCGCATCGGACGAGACGGTCGGGGAGGCCGCGGCGGCGGACTACCTCGCCCAGCGCCTGATCGAGGTGGGCCTGGAGCCCGAGGTCATCGTCACCACCTCGGATGCGCGCAGGGCGGTGACCCTGCGCATCCCTGGGACCGATCCCGACGCTGGCGCCCTGCTGCTCCACGGTCACATCGACACCGTGCCCGCGGTCGCGAGCGACTGGAGCCACCCTCCATTCGGCGCGGACATGGACGACGGCTACATCTGGGGCCGCGGTGCGGTGGACATGAAGGACATGGACGCCATGATCATGTCCGTCATCCGCTCCTGGGCGCGCGAGGGCGTACGCCCTCGACGTGACATCGTCGTACTCTTCCTGCCCGACGAGGAGGCGGGCGGCCGTCACGGGGGCCACTGGCTCGTCGAGAACAGGCCCGACATCTTCACCGGCGTGACCCACGCCGTGGGCGAGGTCG